>WNFR01001871.1_pt1 | contig 21968 bp, 17 predicted proteins | sample 5400221 | NCBI WGS metagenome assembly WNFR01 (sample SAMN13153357, study PRJNA577476) | soil metagenome | isolation source: 40 cm soil under Madrone tree | place: USA:California | collected 2016-06-14 | reverse complement strand
CGTCAACAGACAACTTATAGGTTGCAGCTACCAACTTTTGGATATGTTGTATGGTAATAACACCTGATTCTTCTTCCTTCGCGATATTCCGTATGGCGTCCTGAGCAAGACTTTTCGAGATCGATTCACCACGAAGTGATGAAATAGCAATAAGTCTAATGAGAGATCCCTCTAACTCCCGCACGTTACTTTTGACTCTACTGGCGATAAACATTGCCACATCGTCTGGAACCGAAACACCGATGAGATCTCCTTTGCGTTTTAGGATAGCAATCTTTGTCTCAAGATCGGGCGGTTCAATATCTGCGATCAAGCCCCATTCAAAGCGAGAGTGAAGCCGCTCCTCGAGCGTTGGTATCTCCCTGGGAGGGCAGTCAGAGCTGATTACGATCTGCTTCTGCTGATCGTAGAGCGCATTGAAAGTGTGAAAGAACTCCTCCTGTGTTCGCTCCTTACCTGCCATAAACTGGACGTCGTCGATTAGCAAAACGTCGACCGAGCGATACTTCTCGCGAAAGCTTTGGGTTTTATCGTACCGAATTGCGTTAATCAAATCGTTCATGAACTTTTCTGACGATAAGTAACAAAGCTTCAGATGATGATTGCGAGCTTTAATCGCATGTCCGCAGGCATGCATCAAGTGAGTCTTACCCAGACCGACACCGCCATACAGGTAGAGCGGATTGTAAGTTCTTCCCGGGGCTTCGGCGACGGCCATCGAGGCTGCATGTGCAAACTGGTTACAGGAGCCAACCACGAAACTCTCGTAGGTATATTTTGAACTGAGAGAAGACTCTAATTGAATCGGATTGGAGGAGGGACTAGCATTTTCGGATAGACCAAAGCCGCTACTTGGCTGCACGGCAACCGGCATGGATGGTGATTGGTTGTCGACCGCGAGGGATTCCGTTTCCGTCCCTGCGTTATTCGTCCAATCAACCAAAACATTACTGGCTTCCCTCTCAACAGCCCAACCCACTGAATAACCAGATAACCGCAATTCATCCAAGGACTCTTCCAGCATCTTGGAATAGTTACTTACGACCCAGTCCTTTACGACTTGATTCGGCGCTCTAAGGCGAATAACGTGCTCCGAATTGTCCAAGCCTTCGAACCGGATGGGCCTAAACCATGTCTCTAGAGTTTGTTGATTCAGCCTACCTGTAAGCGCGTGGAGGATGTCTCCCCAAATGTTAGTCTCAACGGAAGTGTTCATTAAAAAACCAGAGGCCTGGAGGGATTCAAATTGACTAAACTCGCCTTAGCAAAACCGTACACATGCCGAAGAACCTGACGGTAAAACTGAAAGCATATTTTGCGTAACCATTTCCTTAGCAGAAGACCAGCTTTTCACAACCCGGAAGTTTTCCACAGGGTTTCCCACAAGCGTGTGGAAAAGGCCGAATCGTTAAAGTAAAGCTTTAAAGTCTTTACTTATCAAGTACTTACAGGCGATATTCTGTCAAAGCCTGCGGAGACTAACACAGAAGTTTGAGATTGATCAAGGGAGGCATGGCAATAAAACAGGGCCCTCACCAAAGCGTTAGCGTGGGTCACTAACTCCTCATTCAAAGTACTATTAAGTTACACTTCCCTGCCGAGCGTCGTGGTTTCTAAGCTTTCGTCGATTAGTGAGTGGGACTCAATTTGCCAAAAGTTTTGGAGGCTAGGGCCTCCCCTCTCAGGCCCCCGAGATGAGGATTTCAACTCTTCCAGGATCACTTCGGACCGTCCTCACCCTCAATGGAGTCAAAAGGTGAAAAAGATCGTTCAGTGGCAGCAATGGGAACAGCGCGGAGCACAGGGTCGAAAACAACCCATGAGAGTTGGCGCTTTCTTGACATAACCAGAAGGCGCGATTAGTCTTAGGGTTTTCGTCAACAGGAGAATTGATGACTATGTCGAAACGGACTTTTCAACCTAACAATAGACGTCGTGCGAAAACTCATGGCTTTCGGGCCAGGATGGCGACCAAGAATGGCAGATTAGTGTTGAAGCGACGTCGCGCTAAGGGACGAAAGCGCCTGACGCCGGCTCATTACTAAATTCGAATAAGGCATGAAGAACAATTTGCGTGATTCAGCAGAATTCCAACATGTTTATCGGAACGGGAAGCGTTATGAAGGCGCACTCATAACGGTATTTGTCATTCATAATCAGCGCGCGATACATCGTCTCGGAGTTACGGCATCAAAGAAGGCGTTGGGCAAAGCAGTGCAACGAAATCGTGCCAAGCGATTGCTGAGAGAGACGTTCCGATCAAACGAAGTAGCTTTGCAATCTCTAGGCAGGAATTACGACTGGGTACTGAACGCCAAGGCCGCCGTCTTGAATGATAAGGTTTACGCTCCCGCGCGGGAGTTTGGAGAGATTGTAGAAAGAGTTGGTAGGCAAGAATGATGATGGCGTCGTCACGTTGTTAAGTCGAACCATAGTTGTGTGAAAACAGTTCTGATCTCAATCCTAAAAGCTTATAAATTGGCGGTTTCACCACTTCTACCTCCTTCTTGCAGATTCATTCCCACATGTTCGGAATACGCGATTGACGCGATTGCTCGGTATGGAGCGTTGCGCGGCAGCGGTCTTGCACTACGGCGATTACTGCGATGCCATCCATTCAACCCCGGCGGTTATGATCCGGTCAAATGAGCCGCAGGCTTCCGGACATTTCGGAATGACGTCTTCATAGTACTGGCAAATTTCAATGCAACAAAAACGACTCATACTCGCATTAGCGATCTCCACAGCCATCCTCTTTTTGTGGAGTTATCTGGTACCCGTTAAGCCTCCTCAAAACAACAATCAGCCAAGTTCGGTACCGAGTCCGTCGGCGCAGGTTGGTTCGTCTCAGGGGCAGGCGACCAACCTACCTCCTGTTCCGGCCGGAACTACAACTCCGTCACTTACGGCAGCGCCTCAAAGAACGATGTGGATTAAAACGCCTCTCTATGAAGCAAAATTTGATACTCGGGGAGCGGAGCCCATCAGCTGGGTAATAAAGAAGAATAAGAATAGCGGAAGTGAGATCAACTCGGTCGCTGGAAACAAGAAGAATCGCGTGCCTCTGGAACTCATCTCTCCTGACGGCCTGAAAAGACAACCTCGACAAGTGCCACTCCAAATAGTCACTGGCGACACTAATCTGGATTCGACTCTCAGTTCTTCGACTTACAAACTGGAGGGCATGGAGAGTAACAATGGAGATGTCGAAGTAAGCTTGGCACCAGGCGAAAAGAAGGAATTCACCTTCGTGCTTGAAGATAGTGCCAGTCGCTTGCAGGTACGGAAAACACTTGCGTTCGACGCTGATCGCTATGACACAGACCTAACACTTCTGGTTAAGCGTGGTGACGAGACCGTTCCCCAGGTCAAACTTAGTGTGGGTCCTAGTATCGGCGATCAGGGTGTTAGTCATCACACATTTTATTCCGTCGCACCCGAGGCGATTGCTTACGTCGGCGACAAGACTGAGCGGCATCCTGCAGCAGGAATAAACACAAATAAGAATAGCCCTGATCGTCTCGTTCTCAGTGGCCCAGTCGATTGGGCCGGTGTTGGCGATACATATTTTGCCATGGTGGCCGTGCCGGACAGGAGATCCGATGGTCTCGAGTACCGTACCGTACAGTACGACTTTCAGGCTAACGGCAAAGCGGAAAAGAGATACCTGGTGACAGGCCTTGTGCCGGTTGGTGCGGCTGGTTCTCATACCATCATCTATGTTGGCCCAAAAGACCATTACCTCCTGACGTCCGCCAGCAACCAAATCAGTCAGGTAGTTAGCCGTCCGATCGATCTGGAAGGATTGATAGATTATGGTTGGTTGGGATGGTTGTCGCGCCCGTTGGCCGTTCCGATTCTTTGGTCCATCACAACTCTTCACCGCCTGACCGGCAGTTACGGCATAGCAATCATTCTTTTTACGATTGTAATTTACTCGCTTTTCTTTCCGTTGAAATGGCGCTCCTCCAAGGCTATGAAGAAGGCCCAAAAATTGGCGCCGCGAATGAAGGAACTGCAGGAAAAGATCAAGGGCATGAAGCAAAACGACCCTCGTCTTAAAGAGCTGCAGGTAGAACAGCTAAAGCTAATGAAGGAGGGCAATCCACTGGGGGGTTGTTTACCTTTGCTCATTCAGATGCCTTTTCTATTTGCGCTTTACCGGGCAATCACCATCTCGCTTGATTTTCGTCAGGCCACCTTTCTTTGGTTGCCAGATCTTTCGTCCGGTGATCCTCATCACATACTCGAGTTTTTGATGGCTGGAACGATGATCGTCCTGCAGCTAATCACGCCAGCACCATCTGCGGATCCGCTGCAAAGAAAAATGATGGCCATCGGAATGCCGGTTTTCATGCTTTACGTTTTGTGGGGTGCCCCCTCAGGATTGTTACTCTACTGGCTGGTGGGTAATATCGTTGGATTCAGTCAACAGTATGTGATAAATCATTTTACAAAGTCAGCAGAAGATTCTCCGGGTACTCCTGCTTTGAAGCGCGCGTAACCGTTTGCCGCGCTAATTTGGTTAGTAACAATATGGAAGACGTTTCCCAACAGGCAACCGAGTTTCTCGAGGATCTGTTTACGAACCTCGGCTTGCAACTCCGTGTAACTTTGAAGCAGGGACTCGCGGGCCAGGTATTAGATATCGACGGTGCGGACGCCGAGCTTTTGGAGGGTCAGACTGGAGAGCTGCTCGAAGCGCTCCAGCATCTCATTAACCAGATCTTCGGACGCAATCTGTCTGCGGGCGCACGACTTATTTGCGATGTACACGGGTTTCGGGCCACCCGCGAGGCCGAGCTCATTGCGATGGCAAATTACGCAGCAGGCCAGGTTCGTACGACCGGCTTGGCTTTTACTTTCGAGCCGATGAGCGCAAACGAGCGACGAATTATTCATCTTACCCTGGCGGAGATAGAGGATGTCTATACGGAGTCCATTGGCGAGGGTGCCGAGCGCAGGTTGAAAGTTTCACTGAAGAATCCGGCCAGACGCGTCTAGTGAATTGACCTGTAACCCACCGGACTGCCGCCCTACAATAAAGGCTAACGATGAGTACTATCGTCGCTATATCTACCCCTCGAGGGCGCGGCGCACTTGGCATCATTCGCCTAAGTGGTGCTGATGCCCTCGGGATCACGGGACAGATTTCAGGCTCGCCGTCTGAAGTTGAACCTCGACGTCCTGTTTTGCAGAACCTCAAGGATGTGCAGACCTCAGAGATCATAGATCAGGCTCTCATCACCTATTTCAAAGCCCCGCACTCACTAACAGGTGAAGACGTCGTTGAGCTGAGCTGTCACGGCTCGCCCGTTGTGCTTCGTCGTATTCTCGATATGGCCCTGAGCTTTGGCGCCCGCCTTGCTGGACCAGGTGAGTTCACGCTCCGAGCGCTATCAAATGGAAAACTGAACTTGGCCCAGGCGGAAGCGATTCGCGACCTAATATCTTCGCAAACCGAAGCCGCCGCTCGGCAAGCTGCTCGACAGCTCAATGGTGAACTAGCAGCCGCGCTCGAACCACTTAAGAATAGACTTGTAGAGGTTATCGTTCTGCTGGAGTCTGCTGTTGAGTTTGTGGAAGATGATCTGCCTCCGCCGCAAGTAAAAGTTATCGAAGAGAGCTTGACGTTCATTGGTGATGGTGTCGAAAAGTTAGCCCTCAGTTATGGCGCTGGCCATTTGCTGCAGGACGGTATAAAGCTCACCATCGTGGGCTCCCCAAATGTCGGTAAGTCTAGTCTCTTCAATAAGTTACTGGCGCGCGAGAGGGCCATAGTCAGCGATATACCAGGTACTACGCGGGATACATTGTGCGAGCCGGTGGATATAGAGGGAGTACCAGTCCTGCTTAGTGACACCGCCGGTTTGAGAGATACGGCAGACGGGATCGAAGGCTTGGGAATTCAGCGAACGCATCGTGCTATGAGCGATGCGGATTTGGTGATGGTGGTGGTGGATGGATCTGTTCCGACAGACTCCCGGGACTTGAGGGTTCTCACTTCCACGCAGCTTGCACGTCGCATACTTGTGCTCAATAAATGCGACTTGCCTGGATATCAAGCAAGTAGCAGTGAACTCTTGAGTCATGATGCCATTCGTGTCTCAGCTCTAACTGGTGAGGGCCTCGACAATCTCCGGACTGCTATACTGGAATCGTTTGACATGGCGACGATGGAATCTGGAGACCTGCTTGTGACAAACGCGCGGCATCATGATTTGTTGCGTCACGCCCATCGCGAACTGAAAGGCGCAGAAGTCTTGTTAGGCGATCGGGAAAGCGAAGAATTAGTCCTGGAGCCCTTGCATAACGCGCTAAGGTTTCTTGGCGAAATAACAGGCGAAACAACGACTGAAGAGATTCTCTCGCAAATCTTTGCGACGTTCTGTATTGGAAAATAGAGATGTGCTTCGACGAAGTTTTTGAGGTTGTAGTTATCGGAGCAGGCCATGCCGGTTGCGAAGCGGCGTCCGCATCAGCCCGGCTCGGCGCCGAAACGGCTTTGCTGACCCTGAACTTAGATCTTATCGGGCAAATGTCTTGTAATCCCGCTATAGGGGGAATTGCCAAAGGGCACCTTGTTCGGGAGATAGATGCTTTGGGCGGTGTCATGGGGCGTGTTATCGATCGCACGGGGATCCAATTTAGATTGTTGAACCGTTCGCGCGGACCTGCCGTTCAGTCGCCCCGTGCTCAAGCGGATCGGCTCCTTTACCGCAGCGAAATGCGCCGAACTCTGGAAGGGACCTCTAATTTGCACCTTCGCCAGGGTAAAGCGGTGGATTTGATTACTCATAACGGACACATCGTCGGAGTTGAGATGGAGGATGGCAGAACGTTTGGCGCCAGCGCGGTGGTCGTCGCTACCGGAACTTTCTTGAACGGCGTGGTACACACCGGACGCCGAACTTACAGCGCGGGACGTGCCGGCGAACCTGCATCTATTGAATTGGCAGAGGCACTGCGAAGGCTTGGATTTCCCGTCGGCAGACTAAAGACGGGCACGCCTCCAAGACTTGACGGCAGAACAATTGATTGGAGTGCGTTTGAACCGCAGCCAGGAGACAGGATACCGGTTCCGTTCTCATTTTCGACCGACAATCTAACGCAGAAGCAAATCAACTGTTTTGTTGGATATACGACAACCAAAGTGCACGACGCGATTCGGGAAAATCTCGCAGAGTCGCCGTTGTATTCCGGGAAAATCAGAGGAATTGGACCTCGATACTGTCCGTCTATCGAGGACAAGGTGGTGAAGTTCGCCGAAAAAACGCGGCACCAACTGTTTCTCGAGCCGGAAGGACACGACACCAACGAGGTTTATCTTAACGGCTTCTCGACCTCACTTCCGGCCGAACTGCAGCAGGACCTGGTGAGAATGATCCCGGGTCTGGAGGAAGCCAAAGTCATTCGGCCTGGTTACGCCATAGAATATGACTATATCGATCCTCGAGAGCTAAGATCTGACCTTCAGACCGTGCGCGTACCGGGTCTCTTTCACGCCGGGCAAATAAACGGGACCACAGGTTACGAAGAGGCAGCCTGCCAGGGGCTGATGGCCGGCATTAACGCCGCTTTGTTAGTTCAGGACCGGAAACCTCTTCGACTGCGAAGAGAGGAGTCTTATATTGGCGTCCTGGTGGAGGACTTGATTCGGCAGGGAGTTGACGAGCCGTATCGAATCTTCACGTCGAGAGCTGAATATCGACTGGCTTTGCGCTATGACAATGCGGATGCGAGACTTCAGCCCTACGGTAGGGAACTCGGCCTGGTGGGCGATACAGATTGGGACCGCTTCAATCTGAGACGCGATAGGTTGGTGAAATTGAAGTCTGCGCTTGATGCTACTCGGTTCAGACGGGCCGATGCCCAATATGCTGCGCTGGCTACCCTGCTGAACGCGGACTTGGGGGATTCGATTTCGCTAGCACAACTCGCCAAACGTCCAGGCGTCGAGAAGGAACTCATTATGTCTCTGTTGTCCGCTGAATTGCAGTCTGGTATCAGTGAAGCGGATCTCACGTCAGCGTTAGCCGATTCGTTGTATGCGGGGTACCTGGAGTCTTACAAGGCAACTGTCGGAAGACTTTACCAGCATGATGCGTTGAGAATCCCAGTGGAAACGATTTTTGGAGACATCGGCGGACTCTCGAACGAGGCTGTTCAGCGTCTCGAACGGGCAAAGCCGGTAACTTTTGGTGAAGCACGACTTGTTCCCGGACTAACACCCGCCGCTTTGTCGGCACTTCTCGTTTTCCTCTCGCAGCAACAAAAGGCAGCCTAAACGTTTCACGTGTCCCCGGTTTGAATGCGGGACACGTGAAACCACCCTAATAAAACTGACCAAGCTTAAGTAAAGTAGCCGCCGGAGATCGAATGTGCTAGTTTAGGCGGCAATAATCGGAAGAAAAAGGAGCCGTAGTTCGCCTCTGTATGGCTAAAACTATAGCCGTTGCCAATCAAAAAGGCGGAGTTGGAAAAACGACGACTGCGGTAAACCTTGCCGCGGTGCTTGCGACTTGGGGGTTGCGTATTCTGTTGGTGGACGCGGATCCTCAGGGTAATGCCACCTCAGGAGTCGGAATCCAACGGGGCAGTTTTCGTAGGGGTCTCTACCACTCTCTCGTTCTAGACGAGCCCCTGGAATCGCTCATTCTTCAAACTCAAATACCATCATTGAGCGCGGTACCCGCAAATAAAGATTTAGCGGGTGCTGAAGTAGAGCTCGTGGATGTCGAGCAGAGAGAATTCCAGCTGCGGCGGGCACTTGCAACCGTCGACGCTCAATACGACTATTTCATAATTGATTGCCCTCCTTCGCTTGGATTGCTCACTCTAAACGCGCTGACAGCTGCGAAATCCTTGCTCGTGCCAATCCAGTGCGAATACTACGCGCTGGAAGGAGTAACCGAGTTATTTGATACCCTGGCTCGAATTAGGCGACTCCATAACCCAAGCCTCACAATCGAAGGACTTCTTCTGACCATGTACGACGAGCGGACAAACCTGTCGTCGGCGGTGGCTTCAGATTTACGCGACTTTTATGGACAACAGGTTTTTCGGACCGTGATTCCGCGAAACGTCAGACTTGCTGAAGCGCCTAGTTACGGAAAACCCATAGTTATCTATGACGCCCAATCTAAAGGCGCTGAAGCCTATGCTCAGTTGGCCAAGGAGATCATCTATGAATCGAAAAGCATTGGGCCGGGGACTGGGAGCGCTGCTGTCGTCTGATCGAACAGTAGACCTAAACGACGAGCCGTATGAAGTCGAGATCGATTTGATCGGTGCTGGGCCTATGCAACCGCGAACTCATTTCGACCCGGTCAGCTTGGCCGGTTTAGCTGATTCGATAAAAAGCCATGGGGTTGTTCAGCCCCTTCTTGTCCGCAGGCGTGGTGAGAGGTATGAGCTCATCGCGGGCGAGCGACGTTGGCGTGCTGCGAAGATGGCGGGGCTTTCAAGAGTGCCAATCGTCGTAAAAGAGGTCCCGGATCATGATCTTTTGGAAATCGCTCTTATTGAAAACATTCAACGAGAGGATCTGAATCCGATCGAAGAAGCCCAAGCATACCGGAACTTGATTGACACCGTAGGCTTGACACAGGATGCGCTTGCGACAAGATTAGGCCGAGACCGTTCATATATAACGAACTACATCCGACTCCTCCGCCTTCCGGACGACATTCAGCAGCTAGTAACAGAGGGAAAGCTATCAACAGGTCACGCTCGTACAATCCTGGGCTTGCCGCATGTCGACCTTCAGCGGCGAGTCGCCCGGCGGATAATTGAGCGGGATTTGTCGGTGCGTTCTACCGAGAGCCTCGTCAGGTCCATGACGGAAGACGGAGGAAGCAGCAAGACTCCGCGACGACCAAAGACTAATGATGCCAACATTCGAGCGGCAGAAACAAAACTAAGAAGGGTCCTCGGCACGCAAGTACGAATCATTCAGCGCGGAGACGGGGGCCAGGGAACAATTGAGATTAGCTTTTTCAATCAGGACGATCTCGATCGGATCTATACAGCAATCAGCAAGAACGGCTAGCTATTGTACATACTACAACCACATGGGTACGCGGAAACAAAGGAACGGCTGTACAAGATACAATCATAGGAAAGATGTTCTTCATGAGAAGCGTACTATGAGCCTAGGTCTGCTTGGGGAGTGGCCTAATTCTGTAGGGGTGTCCCTCTGTGGGCACCCCCTTCAGCTCGAAATCGCTCAGCTCCGGATCAAAAGGGGTGCCCACAGAGGGACACCCCTACAGAACTAGCCCCCACTGGGAACGCCATCGGTTGACCGCTTTATTTCCTCATGTTAGACTCCCGCGCTTTTGCGTAGCTAACTCCACACCCTTAGGCAGAGGTCAATAATGTTTTTGGCGGAGAGTTCTATTCAGTTAGTTCCTGATGGGACCTTACTGCTCCACTTCCTTTTTATAGGATTGATGGTGGTGGTGTTAAGTAGAACCCTGCTTAAGCCGATAAACGTGATACTGCAGGAGCGAGAAGAGGACATACGCGGGCGTAAGGACTTGGCGAAGAAGACGGCCGCTGCTCGGGAAGAAATGCTCCTACGATACGAGACCGAGTTGCGCAAGGCCAGGTCAGAGGGATATCGCCTACTCGAACAGGAGAGGGCCAGGGCGATAAAAGAAAAGCAAGAGAAGCTACAATCGGTGAAAGAAGAGATGGCCCGTTGGGTTTCGTCTGAGATTACGACCACGCGGCAACAAGAGGAACTGATCAGGCGAGATCTCGAGGCTCAGGCCGGCAGCATGGCTGAACTGATTAGCTATCGGATACTGGGTCGTCCTACACATGGTTCTTAAGGCTGACTTGATGCCTGTAATGTTACATCTCATAACGCTCATGGCTTCTGAAGAATCAGTGAGCTGGTTAAACTACCCTGGGCTGGAGCTCTGGAAGTTTCTTAATCTTGCGATTTTTCTAAGCGTCGCGATTTTTATTCTGCGGAAACGCTTACGTGAGGCTCTGGTGGCCAGGCGCGAAGGAATTAAAGCGGAACTGCTGCAGGCTCAGAAGGAGCGAGACGAAGCTTTAGCGCGACTCGCCGAAGCTGAAGCATTGCTGGCACATCTCGATTCAGACATTGCTGCGTTAAGAGAACAGTCTCGGGCCGAGGCAGAAGTGGAGAGAGAGCGCCTCAAGTTAGCAACCGATAAGGAACTTGAAAAACTAAAGCAGCAAGCCCAGCGAGATATTGAAACGGCAGGAAAGATCGCCAGACAGGAATTGCGGCGATTTCTCGCGAATCGAAGCGTAGAGCTTGCCAAACAGTCTGTTCTTGCAGAGCTACGGCCTGAGGACGACACACGACTCATTGGGGCGAGTATTGCCGAGCTTAGGGGGAGCAAAATTTGAGTTTGCAAACCGTCGCGCGGCGCTACGCCCTGGCTCTTGCCGATGTCGTTATCGAGCGAAAAGAGGAGCGAGACGTCCAGGCTGAAATCGATTCCTGGGCTTCAATGATTGATTCGAACCCTCAACTGCGAGAAGTCTTTGCCAACCCTACGATATCCTACGACCAAAAACGAAGCGTTCTTGAGGAATTGATTTCTCGCACCAAAGTACGGCAGACGACCGCCGGTTTTCTTCAAGTACTCTTAAAGAACCAACGACTTTCTCAACTTAGACAGGTCGCGGAGAGATTCAGCCTGGTGCTTGACGAACGAAGCGGCGTGATCGCTGCGAATGTTATCACTGCGCGAACCATTCCCGAGGCATCCAAGAACGCCTTGCGAGATACACTTGCTACAGCAACTGGCAAGACCGTGCGCCTCAACTTTACGACCGATGAAGAAATCATAGGCGGCGTCGTGACTCATATCGGCTCAACCGTATTTGATGGATCCGTGCGAAGCCAACTCGATCGGCTTGCAGTGGAACTAGCCGGTAACTAGGTGGTTCAGGGCCTGAAAGTGGCATAGAGGAGATCATGGAAACTATTAGAGCCAGCGAAATCAACGAGATTATTCGCAAGCAAATTGAAAGTTTTGAAGCCGGGGTTACGGTCACGGAAGTGGGCACGGTTATCAAGATTGGCGATGGCATCGCCGAAATCCATGGGTTGGAAAAAGTCATGGCAGGCGAACTCCTGGAGTTTCCTCAAGACGTCCGAGGTCTGGCTCTGAATTTGGAAGAGGACAAGGTGGGGGCGGTTTTGTTTGGTGACTTTCAGGTCATACGAGAAGGCGATCTTGTAAAGCGCACGGAACGAATCATGCAGGTCCCGGTGGGCGACGCTCTCGTGGGCCGAGTCGTAGACGTACTTGGAAACCCCATTGATGATCGTGGACCAATCCTGACGGACACTTACTATCCGGTCGAGCGTATTGCACCCGGCGTTGTCGATCGTCAACCGGTGAAGGAACCTCTCCAGACCGGCCTTAAAGCGATTGATGCGATGGTCCCCATCGGTCGCGGCCAGCGGGAATTGATAATCGGTGATCGGCAAACAGGTAAGACAGCAGTTGCAGTTGACACAATCATAAATCAAAAGGGTAAGGACGTAATCTGCATCTACGTTGCAATCGGTCAAAAGGCATCCACAGTAGCGCAGGTTGTGAAAACGCTGCAGGACTTCGGCGCCATGGACTACACGATTGTCATTAAGGCGACTGCCTCTGATCCGGCTGCGATGCAATTTCTTGCTCCCTATTCCGGGGCGGCGATGGGTGAATACTTCCGCGACAACGGCAGGCACGCCCTCACAATCTATGACGATCTTTCAAAACAAGCCGCCGCATATCGAGAAATCTCCCTGCTTCTTCGACGTCCCCCCGGTCGCGAAGCCTACCCGGGCGACGTGTTTTATCTCCATTCCCGTTTGCTTGAAAGAGCAGCAAAGCTATCTGACCTCAAAGGTGGCGGGTCTTTGACGAGCTTGCCGATTATTGAAACGCAGGCCGGTGATATTTCTGCATACATACCCACCAATGTGATTTCAATCACGGACGGCCAGATCTTTCTGGAAGCCGACCTCTTTAACAGCGGCTTCCGACCAGCTATTAACGTCGGCAACAGCGTATCGCGTGTAGGGGGCTCGGCCCAGATAAAGGCTATGAAGCAAGTAGCCGGCACGCTTCGATTGGACTTGGCGCAATTCAGAGAATTGCAAGCCTTCGCCCAGTTTGGTTCTGACTTGGATAAAGCGACGCAGGCTCAGCTCGCCCGCGGCCAACGTCTCACCGAGATACTCAAACAAGCACAGTACCAACCGGTCGACGTTGAGAAGCAGGTTCTTGTAATCTGGGCGGCTACTAACGGCTACACCGACGACATCGCGATTGAAGACGTACGTGAGTTTGAAGGCGAACTTGTGAACTTCGTCGAAAACTCGCACCCTGGATTGTTGAATAATATTCGTGAAAAGAAGACCTTGACCGACGAAATCAAGACTGACTTGCAACAAGTGCTCAAGGATTTCGAAGAGATGTGGAAAGAGAAACGCTCCGTTGCCGTTTCTGGCGCAAGTAGCACGTCCACTGTATCCGCGGCGCCAGCGACCACTTAGGACCCAGCTCTCCGAAGGTTCTTATGCCTAACCTCCTCGATATTCGCCGCCGCATTAAGTCGGTAAAGAACACGCAGCAGATCACTAAGGCCATGAAGATGGTCTCAGCGGCGAAATTGAAACGCGCGCAAGATCGCGTGGTCACCGCGCGCCCGTTTGCGAATAAGATGATGGAAGTCCTGGGCGAACTGGCAAACCGAACAGATGAAGACTTTCATCACGCGCTTCTTGATCTCAGAGGAGACGAGCGCTATTTGCTCATTCTGATCACCGCTGACAAAGGTCTCTGCGGCGCCTTCAACACAAATCTTACCAAGGCTGCGCAGTCCTTTATAAAAGAGAATTCGGCAAAGGCTATTGAAGTCTTAGCTATTGGACGCAAAGGCCGCGATTTCCTTCGTTATCGAAACATAGCAATCGCCGGCGAATACATTGGGCTAACCGGAAAGGGACGAGTCGATTTTTCCGAAGCGCTGGAAGTCGCGCGGTCGATAGTCAAGACTTACTCCGAAGACAAAGAGATCGACAAAGTTTTCCTCATTTACAACGAGTTCAAATCGGTGCTTCAGCAACGAGTTGTGTTAGAGCAGTTGCTGCCTGTCTCGCGAGCCAAGGGCCAGGAAGAAGAGACAAAATCGCAGCAGCCGCTTACACTCGTCGACTATATCTACGAGCAGCCGCCCACGGAGATCTTTAGTCGGCTACTGCCTCGCCTTATTGAAACGCAAATCTTTAGGGCTTTGCTCGAGTCAGTCGCGTCGGAGCAGGGGGCACGTATGACTGCTATGGACTCGGCTTCCAAGAATGCAAGTGAGTTGATTGATAGTCTAACGCTCAATATGAATCGCGTGAGACAGGCAGCAATTACTAACGAGATCATTGAAGTCGTATCGGGTGCTGCCGCCCAATAGAGTATTCCCCAGCCAGATACTGCTTAATGGGAAGCGCCGATCGCTTCCCATTGTCACATTTGAGAGTACGGCAGATTGAGTCAAACCTTGTTCGGGTAACCAATGCCGAGTCAGCATATTGTTCGCCGAATCAGCCGGTACCTCCCGCTCGTTCTATGGATGGTCTTTATCTCTCTTGCATCCACGGATGAGTTCTCAGCAGTGAATACCTCCCGCGTGATTGGCCCGGTTTTACTGTGGCTTTTTCCCAGCACCACACCAGAAACTCTTGCTGCAGTCCACTTCGCAATCAGAAAACTGGCGCATTTTAGTGAGTATGCTGTCTTGGGCCTTTTCTCTGCGCGTGCCTTTAGCACGTCCTCTCACGTCTTTTTGCAGCGCCATTGGTTCATGGCTGCACTACTCCTGGTCGTGGTCTATGCGCTGCTCGATGAATATCATCAGAGCTTTGTTCCATCTCGCACGGGTTCTGTTTACGATAGTCTTATTGACGCAACAGGTGGTCTGGTTGCGCTGTTATTCGTCCGCCGCTGGAAGCTTCGCCAGAACTAGGCATCACTTTTAGGCGTATCAGCGTATAATCATGACCTTTAGATTCCAGCAACAAAGATTAGGACCACAAAATGGGAATACTTGACAGACTAAACGTACGCTCACAGTTCATTGAGGTGATTGAATGGCTGGACGATTCCAGCAACACTCTCCTCTATAGATTCCCCGTTCAAGATCAGGAGATCAAGAACGGAGCACAGCTAATCGTGAGGGAATCCCAGACAGCTGTTTTTGTTGCCGAAGGACAAATTGCCGATCTTTTTCCTCCCGGCCGCTATACGATTGACGGTGGTAATACACCTATCCTCTCAAAACTTGGCGCTTGGAAGTACGGATTCAACTCGCCATTCAAAGCCGAGGTCTACTTCGTCAACACGAAGCAGTTCACGGATCTGAAATGGGGAACTCCCAATCCAGTCATGATGCGCGACGCCGATTTCGGTATGGTGCGCTTGCGAGCATTCGGGATCTATTCAATACGAGTAGCCGATGCCCGATCCTTCATTAAAGAAATTGCCGGAACAAATTCGCGGTTCATTACTGAAGACATCGAGGGCCAACTAAAGCGTACGCTGGTCGGGGGATTTAGCGACTCCTTAGCGGAAGCGAAGATTGCCGCCCTGGATTTGGCGTCCAACTACGATGAGCTGAGCAAGTTTGTCCGCACAAAGCTAAACGACGACTTCAAGGCCTTCGGCCTCGAATTGACGAAGTTCGTGATTGAAAACATCTCTCTGCCGCAGGAAGTTGAAGCGGCTATGGACAGGCGCACTTCGATGGGCGTAATCGGGGATGTTGGTCGGTATACGCAATTTCAGGCGGCAGACGCGTTGCGCGATGCGGCCCAGAACCCTTCGGGGGGTGCAGGCACGGGAGCTGGCCTGGGCGCAGGTTTTGCGATCGGTAACGCGATGGCCGGCGCAATGACGGACGCTATGAAGCAATCGAAGGGAAGCGACGCTCCTGCAGGAGTCACTTGCCCAAAATGTGGTGCGGCAAATAGCGCTGGCGCACAATTCTGTAATGAATGTGGCGCAAAAATGGCTGCAGTTACTACGACGGTGGCCTGTGTGAAATGTGGCGCACAATTACAAGCGGGCACAAAGTTCTGCAACGAGTGTGGCTCGAAACAGGAAAAGCCGAAGTGCTCGAATTGTCAGTCCGAACTACCTGCAGATGCGAAGTTCTGCAATGAATGCGGCCAGAAAGTTTAAATTGTGGGTGGGATGCTAAGAACATAAAAACACTACGCGCATCTGGACCCTTCCCGAGCCACGCAATCACCACTCATCACGGCCTTTAACGGGCCGGCCACTCAGAGCTCTCCATTTGGAATTTGCTCACAACAACATGCTATCCTTTGGTCCTCCCCTTACATCAATTCAAGTTCGAAAGGAAGATTTCACGTGCTAAGAGCGCTGACGCGTCCACGCCGAGTAGTGATTACCGGCATGGGGTGTGTCACCCCTTTAGGGATCGGACGTGAGGCGTTCTGGAATGGTCTCATTGCAGCCAGGAGTGGTGTTAGGAAAATAGAAATGTTCGACGCCTCGAGTTTTCCTGTGCAGATCGCTGCCGAGGTGGCCGATTTCGATTGGCGAGCACAGCTCAACCCTAAGGATCGGAAACACGTTCCACGAACCGTACCCCTGGCGCTCGCTGCGGCACGTGAAGCGTTAGAGGATGCCAGAATCTTTCCCAACGATTTGACCTTGCCAGAGCGCCGCGCAACAGGAGTCGTGTTAGGCACAGGCGGAGGGGGACTGGCATTTACAGAGCAGCAATACGAATACTGGTATATTGGACCAACCACTAAGGCGAGTGTGTATACCATTCCTGCTTCTACTCACGGAGGTTTATCAAGCGAGCTTTCGATGGCCTTTGGCCTGCGCGGACTTTCGCATATTGTTTCCACTGGTTGCACCAGCTCAACTGATGCGATCGCGTATGCTGCTGAACACATCGCAGTCGGCCGGCAGGACCTGATGATTTCCGGAGGAGTCGACGCTCCGATCGCTCCCGGGATTCTTGCTGCATTCAACCTGATGACAGTGCTCACAAGTGACTGGAACGAGGAGCCTCATCGAGCTTCGCGGCCTTTCTCTCGAAACCGATCCGGCATTGTACTGGGTGAGGGAGCGTGGGTTTACGTATTGGAAGAACTTGATCATGCTACGAGGCGCGGCGCAAAAATCTACGCTGAGATAACGGGTTATGGCGCGACCTGCGACGCCTTCCATCGCGTGCGCCTTGCTGAGGATGGTGATGAACCTGCGAGGGCGATGCGGCTGGCGCTAGCTGATGCCGGGCGCGAGCCGAAGGATGTCGATTACGTAAATCTTCACGGTACTTCAACTCTTTTGAATGATCGGATTGAGACCACCGCTTTGAAGTTGGCTCTCGACGGGTACGCTGCGCACATACCGATGTCCGCAACAAAATCGCAGATTGGACATCCCCAGGGGGCAAGCGGAGCGGCAGGATTAGGCGCCGCGTTGTGTGCGATGCACACTAACAAAATCCCCCCAACAATTAACCTTGACGAGCCGGATCCTGATTGCGATTTGGACTACGTACCCAACGAAGCGCGCGAAGCGAAGGTGCGCGTGGCGCTGTGCAACTGCATTGGTTTCGGTTCGAAGAATAGCGCGCTGGTGATTGAGAGACCATAGAGGAGTAGGTGGGTAGTGAATAGATCGATTCTATTCATTGATTTTCGGAGCATGCTGGATAAGTTTCGCCGTCGGAGTTACCAACTCGAACACCTTGATAAAGGTGATTACAGTCCGGAGGAGTATGAAGGTTGCATTGTCGAGTTGCAGCACGTCAATGAATGGCTCGGCGATGCACGTGCTCTTAGAAACACGCTCTTCAAAGAGATCGAAGAAAACGGGCTGCATTGCTTTTCACTACTCGATGTAGGCGCCGGTTCGGGAGAACTGCTTCGAGTGACGGCGCGTTGGACACGTTGGACCAGTAGGCGCGCCCGCGAGGTTGGCCTGGAACTGAATGAACGTTCCGCTACTGCAATCCTGAAAGAATCGAAGGACTTCACGGAAATAAGTGCCGTACGAGGCGACGCGCTTTGCCTACCATTTCCCAACGATCAGTTTGACTACGCAATCTGCTCGCTCTTCACGCATCACTTTGTCGAGAATCAGATAGTCGAAATTCTACGCGAAATGGGTCGCGTAGCAAGGCGAAAAATATTTGTCATTGATCTTCATCGTCACGCCGTTGCCTATTATTTTTACACCACCATCGGCAAGTTGTTTTTGCATAATCGTTTGATTCGGGAGGATGGCGCCCTTTCCATCTTAAGAGGTTTCAAACCTGAAGAGTTGTTTACTTTGGCAGAGGATGCCGGACTCGAAAACATCTCTGTTGCCAGGCACTTCCCTTACAGATTAGTAGTCAGTGCTACTGCCCACCGAAGAGAGCTGCGGCAGGATGATTCAGCTGCCGGAAGCGGTCCGGCTGAAAGGGCTGCATAGCAGATCAATTACGACCAAATCCAATGAATAATACCTACGACGTGATCATCGCAGGAGCCGGGCCAGCTGGAAGTAGTGCAGCAATCCATCTGGCTAACCACGACGTCCGCGTGTTGCTTGTTGAGCAGAAAAAATTTCCACGCGCGAAGTTGTGTGGGGAATTTATTTCGCCCGAGTGTCTCAAACATTTTGAACGGCTTGGCGTTAAAGGGAAGATGATTTCGTCGAGTCCTGCTGTACTCACAGAAACAGTTTTCTACTCCCGTACAGGGCATGGCCTAACGGTTCCCAGTAAATGGTTCGGCGGTGGAGCGCTCGGTTTGAGTCGCGCTGTGATGGATAACAATCTCCTTCAGCGAGCCGCGGACGCAGGAGTTACTGTTATGGAAAATGCCAGCGTCGCAGAGGTAATCGAAGAGAAAAACCAGGTGCGAGGAGTCCGTTTGAATGTGGACGGAGCCGAACGCGAGTACGAAGCGCTGGTTACTATTGACGCAACTGGACGAACCCGCGCGCTGGCTCGGAAGCTCAAAAGTCTTCCACAGAACGCGGCACCGCGACCAAAGGCAAAGTTGGTTGCCTTCAAAGCGCACCTGGAAAAAACGAAAGTGGCCGAAGGGGTCTGTGAAATATATTCTTACCCCGGAGGATATGGCGGACTGAGTACCATTGAAGGCGGTGTCAGTAATCTGTGCTTCATTACCGCGGCTAGAGACTTACGGCGCTGTCAGGCAAATCCGGAAGTCGTCCTAAGCGAGATTGTATTTAGAAACCGGCGCGCCGCCTATGCGCTTGAAGCTGCTACCATCTGTTCCGAGTGGCTGAGCGTTTCACTGGAAAGCTTCGGTCGACAGAGCCCTAGTCCACTGAGCGGCTTGCTTGCTGTTGGTGACTCAGCGGCATTCATCGATCCGTTTACCGGAAGTGGTATGCTGATGGCTCTGGAAAGCGGAGAGCTGGCGTCTCAGTTAATCCTTCGTCACCTTCCGAGTTTGAGAGAGAATCTCTCCTTCACAACACTAGCCACCGAGTACAGCCAAGACTATCGCAGGAGATTTGATGCCCGGTTGAGAATTTCAAGCGTGTTGCGTCGCCTTGCCTACACGCCCTTTCTTGCGGAAATCGGAATCGTTCTTTTTGGCGCGAGTGAACGATTAAGGAACCGGATCGCGCGGGCAACGCGGTCGGACAGCAAAGGTGATCAGTCTTCGTTCGAACCCGTCAAATGGATTTGAGATAGTGCACTAAAGCATGTTGATTACAGTCCTCACTGAGATAAGTTCTGGTAGCGGCCTAATTCTGTAAGGGTGTCCCTCGGTGGGCACCCGCTTTTGATCCGGAGCTGAGCGATTTCGAGAAGAAGGGGTGTCCACGGAGGGACACCCCTACAGAATTAGGCCACCACTTAAGTTCTTGCTACATAGACACTTTTGGAGTAAAAAGGGACAAGCAGTTTTTGCGCTACCTATCCCGATTCCTATCTCCCGGGGAGTCTTGGCTAATAAATGCGGCGTACGAACCATTCCTGAATTTGCCGCATAAAAGATTGCAGGAGATGAGTCTCCAGAAGCATTCTTCGTCCACTGGTTGGAGTAAATTAACCAGCAGAATCTTCAAACACCGCTCGACTTAGAGACGTTCGCAAACTGAAGGAGAATACAGAGATGTTTGTGTGCCCGAAGACCTTGCTGCTCAGATCGCTTCAATTAAGTTTCCTACTAATTGCTTCGCTCGTTTGTGTGAACGTGGCCCAAGGCCAGGCCCAGTCGAACGCGGCAGATCTACAGGGCTTTGTGAAGGACGCCTCAGGGGCGGTGGTGCCAAATGCTAGCGTCACAGCGCGCAACCCGTTGACCAACGTATCGCGCACCACTACTACGAATGAGGAAGGTCTCTATCGTATCGTCAACCTGCCACCCGGTGATTACGAGATAACAGTAGAAGCGCCTAACTTCAAGAAGGCCGTGCTGACGAAGGTTACAATTACGGTCGGACAACGTGCAGACGTTGATGTCGCCCTTGAGACTGGTCAGATTTCAGAAAGCGTAACTATTTCCAATGCAACGGCCGAGATAATTGAGACTTCCAAAACAGCCATCTCTACTACCATCGATCAGCAGCGCATCGACAACCTACCGATTAATGAACGAAACTATCTCGCTTTTGCACTCACAACTTCGACGGTGGGCCGCGACAACGGCAGACCGATTGGCCCAGCTCCCACAACGGGATTGAATTTTGGTGGACAGCGAGGCCGCTCAAATCTTGTTCAGGTTGATGGCGCAGACAATACCGACAATTCAGTTAACGCTTCGCGCTCGACCGTCAGCCAGGAAGCAGTGCAGGAGTTTCAGGTTGTCACTAACTCCTTCGCGCCTGAGTTTGGCCGCTCGGCCGGCGGGGTCGTCAATGTTGTTACGAAGTCAGGAACAAATGATTTTCGCGGAAATGTCTTTGGCTTCCTTCGCCATAGGAGTTACCAGGCACGCAATGCGTTTGCGCCAATTAAAGATCCGCCGTTCACGCGCACTCAGTACGGTGCTACGCTCGGTGGCCCGTTGGATAAAAATCGGACGTTCTTTTTCTTTGCGTTTGAACAGCGTCGCAGAAACGAGTCCGGATTTTTCACGAGCAGTGTTACCCAGGGATTGACCGCATCGGCGAGCATTCCAGTTATTCCCGGTCTTAATCCTGTAGCACGCACGTTCTCGAATATTACTGCCCCACAAGCAGCGTATATCAACAGTTTGGTAGCAACAGGTAATGCAACCGCCATCTGCGGAGCTCGTGCCTATGCATTTTTTGCGTCGAGTGGAGGGGGCACCGCTCTTAACGGTAGCAATTCTCTTACCTCGCCAAACGATGGCAGCTTGTGTCCGGGGATCAGTCCGATTCTGCCGGGAACAATTGGTCCTCGTTTCATTCTTTCCGGGGCCCCAGTGCCGAGTGGTACCACAAACGCCGCCGGTGAGTTCATTGCATTTCGACCATTGCGGAATTTGCAGACCGTGTTTCCCGTAACAGACAGAACGACGTTTAACTCATTCCGACTCGATCATTCGATCACTCCGACGAACCAACTGAGCTTTAGATTTGGCTACAACCCCAGCACGATCAGTGGCATTCAGGTTGAATCTCAGAACCAGTCGCTGGGCCAAAACGATTTCTCGCGCACAGGCATTCAGAAGCTGAGAGATTTTTCGGCCGTAACGACTCTGACTTCTACACTCTCGGACCGGATGATTAATGAAGCCCGTTTCAATTTCGGTGAGCGCCGAGCGACCTTCAAGTCTCAAAACGGCGATGCCGTGGCCTTCAACATTTCGGGTACCGCGTTTATCGGGCGCGAGCTGTTTTCACCCGTAATTCGTACGGAAACTCGATATGAATTTACCGATAACGTGAATCTGGTGGCGGGAAATCACAACTTCAAATTCGGCGGTGATGTTGCTTTTGTGCGAATACCAG
>WNFR01001867.1_pt1 | contig 21978 bp, 18 predicted proteins | sample 5400221 | NCBI WGS metagenome assembly WNFR01 (sample SAMN13153357, study PRJNA577476) | soil metagenome | isolation source: 40 cm soil under Madrone tree | place: USA:California | collected 2016-06-14 | reverse complement strand
ACGCCGTCCGGGTCCACACCCGCCGGAATTTCCGCGAGAAGCGCCTTCAACTGACCCGTGTCCCCTTTCCACCAAAAATCGACATAACCGCTTTGGATCTTTGCGACGAGCGAAGCCGGCGCCATCGCGCGCATTCGTTCGGCCTCATGAGCAGCATCCGCCCAGCGCCGCATCGAAGTGTAAGTGAAAAGCAAATTGCGAGTGATGTTCGGATTTTGCGGATCAAGCCGGCTGATCTTTTGATAGGCCTCGAGCGATTGGTCCCATTTTCCCTGCCGCCGTTTGATCGCCGCGATCAACCCACCCGTTTCGCTGTTGTTCGGCGCGCGCTGCAGTGCGCTGTCGAACTCCTGAAGGGCCACGTCGTAATCCTGCTCGAACCAGTAGCTACACTGACCGAGCGCGAGATGCGCCTCGGCCAGATTCGGCTGGAGATCTAACGCCCGCTCGGCAGACGAGCGCGCCTTCTTCTTCCAACTCGCGGTCGGCTCGTAATAATGAAAAATCTCAGCGCGCGTCGAAGCCAGTCGCGCGTGGGCGAGCGCAAACTTCGGATCGAGTTTAACCGCGTTGACGTAGAGCGTCTCCGCTTTTTTGTACTCCTCGAGCAGTGTATCCGGATTGCGTTCGATCTGGTTGGCCTGGAGGTAAACGAGATAGGCGTCGCTGTTATCGGTCGGTTTGGTTTCAATCCGCGCTTTTTCGTTCGGACTTAACGTCACTCGCAATTCGTTTGCAATCTCGGTTGCGAGCTCGCCTTGTAGCCCTAGGGAGTCAGCAAGCGTGCGTTCGTAGCGATTGGCCCAGAGATGTCGATCCTTGAGCGCGTCGATCAACTGGACATTAACCACTACGCGCCCGGCTTCTCGCCGCACACTTCCTTCAAGCACGTTGGCAACCCCAAGTAATTTTCCAACCTCACGCAGTGTGTGCGCCGCCGGATCACGAAATTGCATCACAGATGAACGGCTGATTACACGCAAGCCGCCGATTCTCGCCAACGCCGTCAAAATGTCGTCCTGAATGCCGTCGGCGAAGAACGCATTCTGTTTGTCCTCGCTCAAATTCGTAAACGGCAACACCGCGATGCTTTTTTCGGGAATCGGCTCGCCGCTGGAGCTTCGAATTGGAATTCGCACGAAGAACATGACCGCGACAAGCACGAGAAGAACTCCGATGATGACAAAATCCAAAATGCGCCCGGCGCTTTTGCGCGCGGTTGGATCGACATATTCCTCCCGAACAATTCCTTCCGGCGTCAGTTCGTAGACCCACGCCAGGAACATGGCGACGGGAAATCCAATCAGCAGGGCGACGATGACCCAGCGAACGACCGAGTTTGGAATATCGAAAACGGGAAGAACCTGCGCGAGTCCCTGGGCAAGCGCCCAACTCGCGACGATGTAGGCGACCGCAACTTTGTAAACGTTGCGGCGCTTCAGCTCGGCAAGAAATTTTCCCAGATTCACGGCACTGCGGTTGCCGATTTAATCGCGCTTTGGCCGCCACAGTCAATTCCGCCGACTTTCAGCCACTCCTCCGCGATGCTAGATTGCCGGATGCCTTTTCAGCTGGAATCGAACTACAAACCCCGCGGCGACCAGGGCCAGGCGATTGCCAAGCTGATTAGATCGGTGGCGACCGGCAATCGCCATCAGACGCTGCTCGGCGTGACCGGTTCGGGCAAAACCTTCACGATCGCAAACGTGATTCGCGACCTGGACCGCCCGACGCTGGTCATTTCGCACAATAAAACCCTGGCGGCGCAGCTTTACTCCGAATTCAAACAGTTCTTCCCGAAGAACGCGGTCGAATATTTCGTCAGCTATTTCGACTACTATCAGCCCGAAGCCTACATTCCGCGCACCGACACCTACATCGAGAAAGACTCGTCGATCAATGAGGAGATCGAGCGTCTGCGCTTGTCCGCGACCAGCTCGCTGCTTTCGCGGCGCGACACGATCGTGGTAGCCAGCGTGTCTTGCATCTACGGCGTCACATCGCCGGAAGATTACGAACGAATGCTACTCAGCGTGAAGCTCGGCCAACACGTGTCGCGCGAAGCGGTGCTCGGACGTTTGGTCGACATGCTTTACGAACGCAACGACATCAACTTTTCGCGTGGCAAATTCCGCGTCCGAGGCGATGTGGTTGAAGTTTATCCTGCGACGGCCGACGAAGACGCGGTTCGTCTCGAATTTTTTGGCGATCAAATCGACGCGATCACGCGGTTCGATCCGCTAACCGGCCACGCGCGCGAGTCGCTCAACCTCATCGTCTTCTATCCCGCGAAACAGTTCGTCACGCCGGCCGACAAGTTGAACCGTGCGCTGCAAACGATCCGCGCCGAGCTCGAGGACCGGATCAAAGTTCTCGAATCCCAAAATAAACTCCTCGAAGCGCAACGCCTCCGCATTCGCACCGAGTACGACCTCGAAATGTTGCAGGAGATGGGATTTTGCAATGGCATCGAAAATTATTCGCGTCATCTTTCCGGCCGGCCACCGGGTTCGAAGCCATACACGATCCTCGATTTCTTCCCGAAAGATTTCCTCGTCGTCATCGACGAATCGCACGCCACAATTCCGCAGATCGGCGGAATGTACGAAGGCGACCGCTCGCGCAAGACCGTGCTCGTGAATTACGGTTTCCGCCTGCCAAGCGCGCTCGACAATCGCCCACTGAATTTCGACGAGTTCATGAAAGCCACGAACCAGCTGGTTTACGTCAGCGCGACGCCGGCCGAATTCGAAATTAAGAACAGCGTCGTCGGCAACAAAGGTTACGTGCCGCACAAACGACAACGCATTGGAGAAGATGAACCTGTTCCTTTTGTATTGCCGGGCGAAACTGTAGCGGCGGTCTATGACCGCCGAAATAAGACAGACGGCGCTCGCAGAGCGCCGCTACAGAAGAATTACATTTCGCGGACGGATGACGCACCGGAAAAATTCGACGCGCAAACGCCGGGCGCGCCCCTGGTTGTCGAACAAATCATCCGGCCAACCGGACTTCTCGATCCGAAGATCACGATCAAGCCGCTGAAGAACCAAATCGACGATACGATTGAGCTGTGCCGGCAGCGGGTCGAACGCGGCGAGCGCGTGCTGATTACGACGCTGACCAAACGCACGGCCGAAGATCTGGCCGATTATCTTCGCGATGTCGGACTAAAGGTCCGCTATCTTCACAGCGACATCGACACGATCGAGCGCGTCGAGATTTTGCGCGGGTTGCGCGCAGCTGAGTTTGATATTCTGGTCGGAATCAATTTGCTCCGCGAAGGTCTGGATCTTCCCGAAGTGTCGCTCGTCTGCATTCTCGACGCTGACAAGGAAGGATTTTTGCGGAGCCAAACCTCGCTCATTCAAACGGCCGGCCGCGCGGCGCGTCACGTCAACGGCGAGGTCGTCCTTTTCGCCGATCAAGTTACCCAAAGCATGCAGGCGCTGATCGACATCTCCGAATATCGGCGCACCAAGCAAATCGAATACAACGAGAAGCACAAGATTACACCGCAAACCGTCCGGCGCGCCGTCCAGGAAAGCTTGCACACCATTTTGCGCGGGCGCGAAATTGAATCGTCGGTAATCCGCGAAGTCGGCGGAGACTTCGATCTCACGGAATTGCTGCGCGAGCTGGAAGAAGAGATGCAACAGGCCTCGGCGAACCTGGAATTCGAGCGCGCCGCGCTATTGCGCGATCAGATCATGGAAGTGAAAAGCGGCACCGGTCTGGACAAAATCGAACCTAAGCGGCGCCCCGTGAAATACACTCGCAATTCTGGCCGCCGTCGGTCGCGCGTTTAGATTTCTCGCACAGAACTCGCTTCCTTGAGCAGCTATGCGCTGCTTGTCGATCATTATTGTCGCGTCGGCTCTGTCGATCTTGTCGAGCGCGACCGCGCAGGATTCGTCGGTCGTCGGTCTCAATTCGCTGACTGAAGTTGAGTTTTCGCAGGTCAGTCAGCGCGATCCGAACCCGCTCGGCGAAAAAGCTCTGGCGATTCATCCTGATCAATGGAAACACGCCGAGACCGAGCATTTCATCTACCACTTTGTCCACGGCTACGTCGCGACGCCGGTTTCGGTCGAAGCCGAATTCCATTATCGCGTCATTGTCAAAGAACTGGAGCGCGAGCAACTCACGACCGACATCAAATCGCACATTTACATCTTCGAGCGGCCGGAGGAATGGCAGCAGTTTCAGGCGTTCGGACACCTTGAGCCCTGGACCGGCGGCATTCATTCGGCCGGCAGCTTGTTCATTCAACGCAATCCGGCCTACAAATTCAGCAACAACTCGCTCGGCCACGAGATCGTGCATTTGGTTCTTCATCGATTCTACACCGACGGAATTCCCTGTTGGCTCGACGAAGGGCTCGCCCAATTTATCTCGAAAGATGCGCACGCCAGCTATCAGCGCGCGCGCGGTTACATCAGCAAACCGCACTCCGATGCAATCGCGCCGGCGGACCTGATTCCGTTGGCGACACTCGTCGCCATGACGCATCCGCCGCCCGAACACGTCCACACCTTTTACGACGAATCGGAACGTCTCGTCCGCTTTCTCGAAGCAACCGACAAGCCAAGCTTTCTGAACTTGCTCGATGCGGTCGCGCGGCACCAGCCGTTAGAAACGGCCTTAGCGCGCATTTACGCAGCCCATTTTGCAACACTGCCTGCACTGGAAGAAAAATTCCGCGAGTACGCGTCGAAAGATTTCGGAACTTCTTTGCAACAAGCCAGCAATGACTAGCTTTGGCATCGGAGATCGATGCCAAAGACGAAAGCAAAACCGCTCGCCGCAAAAATGTACGCCGTTGTCGGATCGGACGACGTCGAGGTGAAGCACACCGCCGCTGAGCTCGCCGAAAAATTGAAACCGGCGGACGCGGGCGAATTTGGACTCGAGGTTGTCGATGGCGCGGCTGACAACGCCGAACAGGCCGCGGCGCGGATAAGATCGACAATCGAAGCGTTGCGAACGCTGCCTTTTTTTGGCGGCGAGAAATTGGTCTGGCTGAAGAACGCGAATTTTCTCGGCGACGATCAAAAAGCGCGGTCGGGCTCGGTCCAAACTGCCTTGGAAGAACTGACCGAAACACTCGATGCCGGCTTCGGACCGGAAATCACGTTTCTGATCAGCGCAATCGAGGTCGACAAACGCCGCTCGTTTTACAAATCGCTCTCGAAACGCGCCGAGCTGCAGGTTTTCGACAAGCTCGACTCAAGCCGCGGCGGTTGGGAAGAGGAAGCGACCGACATGGTCCAGGCGCGCGCGAAAAAGCGAAAACTGCAATTCGAGGACGATGCGCTCGAGCTTTTCGTCTTGCTCACCGGCGGCGACACCCGCGAGATCGAAAACGAGTTGGAGAAGATCGACATCTACCTCGGCAAGGAGCGCGGCGTCGCTGTCGATCTTGTTCGCGAGCTCGTTCCGCTCACGCGCGAGGGCGTCATTTTCGATTTGAGCAACGCGCTGGCCGAACGCGATCTCGAACGCGCGCTCGATCTCGTCCAGCAGTTACTCGACCAAGGCGAGAGCGCGATCGGAATTTTGCTGGTCGCGATTTTGCCGACGGTGCGAAATCTCTTGCTCGCGAAAGATCTGATGGAGCGCCATCGGATCTCCCGGCCGCACGTTCCATTTCCATTCATCTCGGCGGTCAATCGATTGCCGGCTGACGCGATCGCGCACTTGCCTCGCAAGAAGGATGGAACGGTCAACGCGTTCGCTCTCGGGATTGCCGCGCAGAACGCGCACCGCTTCACGACCAAACAATTGATCGCGGGAATGAAGGCGTGTCTCGCGGCCAACCTTCAGCTCGTGACGACACAGCTCGATCACGAATTGATCCTGACCGAAGTCGTCGTGAAATCGCTTGGCGAGTCCTGATCAGCTCGTCTCGCCGACCTGCTTGCGAGCGATTGGTCCGATGTAGGGAATGTCCCACCGGACGCCGGTGAAAGCCTTTACGGTGGTGATTATCCACAGAACCACGAACGCGATGTGAACGATCGCGGCGATGATCGCCCAGAAAAAGACAAGAATGCCGCCGATCGCCGGAATCGCGCCAAAGATGGCGTGGACGATCGCCGAGACGACGTTGAACAGGAACCAGGCGAGGCCGAAGACGATCGATTGCATCGAATAGAAACGCACGAATGGATCGTGCTTTTCCAAAATGAAAAACACGATGCCGCCGATCAGCGGGATGCAGGCGAGCGCCGCGGCGATGTTCGACGGAAGCCCGGTCGATTTCGGCGAATCAGAAACCGGCGGCGGCGGTGGTGGCTCGTCGGGCATAAAGTAGTTACACAAGATGGCATGCATTTCGTCAATCCGAAAGCTGTCGCGAGCAGATGGTTTTGCTTTCTGAAAAAAGCCAATACCGTTCCGGCGTGACGTCCGTCCAAGTTCAGTCGGCAAACCACGCCTATCGCGTCCTGATTGATTCGGGACTGCTCGCCAATGCTGGCGCCGTGATTACGGACGCGAAACTTGCGCCCGGTTCTTGTGCAATCATTTCCGACACAAACGTCGGCCCACTGTTTGCAGGGGGCCTTGCGAAAAACCTCCGGTCGGCGGGCTACGAACCGAAATTGATTTCTGTTCCAGCAGGCGAGGAATCAAAGACGCTCGATCGCGCCGGCGAAATCTGCGAGCAGATGCTGAGCGCCGGATTGGATCGACAATCGTTCGTCGTCGGGCTCGGCGGCGGAGTGATCGGCGATCTTTCCGGATTCATCGCCGCGATTTTCGCGCGCGGAATTCCGCATGTCCAGATCCCAACCACGTTGCTTGCGATGGTCGACAGTTCGATCGGTGGAAAGACCGGTGTGAATACCCGCGCCGGCAAAAATTTGCTCGGCGCGTTTCATCCGCCGGTTTTGGTAATCGACGATGTCGACGTTTTGAAAAACTTGCCGCGCCGCGAACTCAATCAAGGATTCGCCGAAATCATCAAGCACGCGATCATCGCCGACGCGGAGATGTTTCAACAACTCGAAAACATGGATCCCGACAAAATTGATCTCGCCGCGCTGATTAAACGCAACGTCGAAATCAAGGCGCGTGTCGTAGAGCAGGATGAGCGCGAGCAAACAAGCGGGCGCGCGTTACTGAATTTTGGACACACAATTGGCCACGGCATCGAACGCGCGGCGAACTATCGCGGAATTCTTCACGGCGAAGCCGTCAGCTTGGGCATGGCTGCCGCGACTGAGATTTCGGTCAGAAAAGCCGGCCTCGCTGAAGAGCAGCGCCAACGAGTTGTCGATCTTCTGCGCAAGTTTGGATCGCCGACCAAGCTGCCGAAAGATTTTCCGCGCGAGAAAATTTTGGACGCCTTGAAGTTCGACAAAAAGTTTGTCCGTGGCGAAATCCGATTCGTAGTCGGGTCGAAAATCGGCTCCGCGTATTTGTCGAGTGACGTCACGATGGACGATATCCGAAGCGCGGTCGATACGCTATAGGCCGCGCGTTTTGGAATAATAATCGCGCAATCCTTCCGCCACGCTGTCGGCGTATTCGCGGAAAATACTTTTGCACTGCACGCCATCGATTTCCTTCGTTCCCTCGTAATCCCCGGCCTGGATGCGGGCGAAGGCGTCTTTGCTGTTCATCACGTACGGCTCGCAATAGACGACCGGACAACGATAAAGCCGGGTGGCCAGCAGATTGCGCGCGTAAACGTAACCGCTCGACCCGACTTTGGTCGTCGTTTGCGTTGTCGGATATTGATATGGCGGAAGTCCGGTGGCTTTCGCCATCGAAGCTGCGACGGTGTCGGCGATGGGTAATTCCTCATCGTAGGCGCGACTGAGCAGTCGCCGGATCATCTCGAATCGCTCGTCATCGAATTCGAGCTCGTCTTGCAAATAGGAACCATTGACGAGCAAATGGAGATGATTGGTGTCGATCAATGTTGGGCTGTTCGGATCGCCCCAGCCTTCGGCGTTCAAATGAAGACAAACCACGAGATCCGGATGCAGTTTCGTGTTCACCAGAACCGCGCGCCGACGGATTTCGCTGTAGCGATAGAATAGAATCTCGCTTTGAAACTTGATCGTGCCCTCCTTCTCCGGATCTTTCGGATTCAAAACTTCGTCGCGCGGGCGCGGCACGCCGTTCTTGATCAGAATTTTTCGCGCGAGCTCTTTGAAATCGGCTGGGCGCTTCGGCGTGACCGGCTGAGTGCTGTTGCGAACGAACAATACCGTCGCCCCAAGCTTTCGTAATCGCGGCGCGAGCATGCGCGAGACGCGCAATGTTAGATCGCCCTCCGTCACCGGCTTCGAATCGCCAACTTGGAACCAACGCTCCTCCATTTTCGCCCATCTGCCGCCGAGATGGCCGGGATCGAGCGCGATCCGCAATCCGGCGAGCGGCTTGTTCGGCTTTGCGGGCGGCAACGATTTCGCCGGTCGCCAAAGCCGCGGGGTGTGCGCCTTCGAATTTGCGTCAGGCGCAAATTCGAGAATGAACACGTTGTGCGGATCCTGGTTCGTCACGATTTGCGCCGAGTCATTGTCGATCTTGATCAGGTCGTTAGGAATTCCGTGCGTGCAATAAACGTCGTTGATGAGGTGCGTGAATTCGTTGCGAGTGATGGTGCGCTGGTAATGTTCGAGGACGTCCCACTTCGGTTTGGCGCCGAGAATCCCGAGGTTGTCGGCTGCAATCGCAGAGTCGCACGAGATCGACAACAGCAAAGAAAACCAAACACCGAGTGAAGGACGAAATAGCATCGACGTTTTGAACTTGTTCAATACGATCCTGTTCAATGCTAACGGTACTTTTTCTCGGGGACATCGTCGGCGAGCCCGGCCGCAATGCGGTCATCGCGCGACTCCCCGAATTGAAAGAGCAGCACGCGCTCGATTTCATCGTGGTGAACGGCGAGAACGCGGCGGGCGGGCGCGGCATCACCGGTAAGATCACCATCGACCTTCTGCGAGCGGGCGTGGCGGTTGTGACCACGGGCGATCACGTCTGGGATCAAAAAGATATTTTGACGTTCATCGACACGGAGCCGCGGCTGTTGCGTCCAATCAATTATCCGGCCGGCGCGCCGGGGAACGGATCGATCGTGCTCGAAACCGCGAAGGGCAAAGTCGGCGTGATCAATGTCCAATGCCGTACGTTCATGCAACCGATTTTGGATAATCCGTTTGGCGCAATTGAAGTCGCGGTCGCGAAGATCCGCGAACAAACGCCTAACATCATCGTCGATGTCCACGGTGAAACGACGAGCGAGAAAATCGCGATGGGACGTTTTCTCGATGGAAAAGTTTCCGCGGTGCTCGGCACGCACACGCACGTACAGACCGCGGACGAGCAAATCCTACCCGGCGGAACCGCGTTTTTGTGCGACGCCGGAATGTGCGGGCCGGTTACATCGATTCTCGGACGTGCGGTTGAGCCGATCCTGAATCGGTTCGTTTCGAACATGCCGGCCGCCTTTCCAGTGGCGCCTGGCGAGGTTCGTCTGCACGGCGTGCTGGTTGAGATAGACGAGAAAACCGGACGCGCTTTACGAATTACCCGCGTGGACGAGCCCGGACCGGCGCAAACAGCAGGCGAAGCCGAGCCGAAGGTCGACATCGAGCACGCGCCGACGCCAGAGCAGACTTAAAGAGGGGTTTGCGCGAAGAATTGTGATCGCCAACTTTGAATTGATTAGTCAATCTAACCGTCAACTCGCTAACCATGAAAACATTGTTTGCTTTGTGTGTCGTCACCGCATTTGGATTGTCTCTGGCGCAGGCTGCACAGCAGGAAGGAAGTCCTGAAGCGGCCAAAGTCGCCCGCGAAGGATCGCAAGCCGCCAAGGACCAGGATTGGAACAAAGCGATCGAGAAATTCCAAAAAGCGGCGCAAATGGATCGCAAGTACGTCCAGAGTCTCGCGCTCGCCTATCAACAGCGCGCGTTTTCTTACGCGAACGATAACCGATTCCAGGACGCGCTAAATGATTTGGGGGAATCGATCAAGATTAAGCCTGACGCCCGCGCATTTGAGCAACGCGCCGCGATCGAGATGAGAATCAGCGATAACGAGAAGGCATTGGCTGATTACGGGGAAGCGAGCAAGCTCAATCCCGGCGAGATCAAGTATCATAATTATCGCGCCTACATTTACGAGGCGCGCGGTGATCTTCAGAACGCGATGACGGAAAATGACGCCGCGTTGAAGATCAACGGGAAAAGCAGAGAAGCGATGGACCGCAAAGCGCGTTTGCAAAAGATTATATCGCAAAACTCGGTTCCGACCGGAACGCCCGTTGCAGCTCCATCGTCTGAGCCGAAGCGCAAAAAACCCTAATCGTCCGTCAGACGTCGGTCAGGACTTAGCGCCGTTCTGCGAATCGGCCACGGCCTCAGCTTTTTCTTTCAGCGGCGGCAGAAAACGGCGTTTGCGGCGATTCGCCGGCAGCGGCGTCAACGTCATCGTGATATTGCGGCCGGTAATCTTCGGTTCCATTTCCACCTGCGACATTCCGGAGAGATCGCCCTTCACTTTTTCCATGAGCTGCATCCCAAATTCCTGGTGCGCCATTTCGCGACCGCGGAATTGGAGTTGCACGCGCACCTTGTGTCCGTGGTCGAGGAACTCTTCGCCGTGACGAACTTTGGTCAAATAATCGTGCTCGTCGATGTTAACGCGAAATTTGATCTCCTTTAGTTTCGCGCCCCCCGGTTTTTTGTCTTTGTCGTGCTTCGAGAGATCGTAACGGAATTTTCCGAGCGAAACGATTTTGCAAACCGGCGGATTCGCAGTCGGCGCGACCTCGACCAGATCGAGTCCCCGGCCTTGCGCTTCACGCAAGGCATCCGACAACTTCATGACGCCAAGCTGCTGGCCGCTTGTCCCCATAATGACCCGGACTTCGCGAGCGCGAATGCGGCCGTTTACACGAAATTGCGGTTGCAGATTACTTTAGTCTCCTGGACGGCGAGACGGGAGTGCGCCATTTCGCCGGTATTTTTTTAATCGCATGATCAGTGTCCGCTTTCGCAAACTCCGATGCACTCTCCTCCGCGACGGCTGCGATTTGACCGCCGCGAAGTGCTCGCCCAATAATCGCGAGCCGGAGAGGAAGTTGAGACAACATTTCGATGCTGGCAAGATGAATCTCGGTATTTGTTACCAAGCAAGCTGCGCGCCTGCATGCCTCTTCATTTCGGCGGCGGATCGCCAAAGTGCGCTTTATGCGCGGCGTAGAAAATTGCGTCCTCCAGCATGCTCTCGATCGTCGCCGCGATCGGTTCGATTTTGATCACTCCGGAAAATATTGCCCGGTCCCCGATTTCGGTGTCGACCACAAATGTGGGGCGCTGCGTGATTTGCATCGCATGAAATTCGGCGGTGGATTCGCGGATTCGTTTTTCCACGGCCGGTGATTGCGCGGCTTGCAACAATTTTACTTTGTCGATCTTTGCAGCGCTAGCGGCCACGTCGGCGCAAACGCTCCAATCGCTGACTTTCTTTCCTTCGCGCAACGCGGCGTTGGCCAGCGCGAGTCGAACGCGATCGTCGGTAATTCCAAAATCCTTCGCCGCTTCCGCAATAGAGTTCGCGGCGAGCCATTCTTTCAAACTCGCATCGTACCAATCGGTGTTCAGCATGAACGGCGACTTGTTCATCATTCCGCTGCGGCGATAAAACCATTGCTCCTGATCGCGCGACGTCGGCAGCCCTGTCGGATCCATCAACGCGACCTTCCATTGGAACGTCACGCGCCCGTCGTAGCGGTTTTTCAATGCCGCCCACGTCGGCTCCGACCAAAAACACCACGACGAAACCACGTCCAAGTAATCAGTCACAGTGATTTGCATAAGTTAGATCGACAATAGCGCGCGGCGTTTGACTTCAAACCTCAAAAGTCGAACCTCAAACTTTCAGCCGGTGGACCTGAATCATATTTTTTTATTCGTGGCGATCATCTCGCCGTTGGTAGTATTGGCTCGCGCCTGGCGGCCGGGCGGAATTTTTCGAGGGTGGCGCGTCGCGGCCATCATCGTCTTAGTGATTACGAGCATTGCGTGGCTGCTGGCGCCCCGCAGCGCCGGCTATGTCGGCGGCGGTGCGTGGTTTGCCCTTTTGTTCGTGCCAGCAATCGGTTTGCGAAAGGCGTCACAACTTGCAGCCGTCGGTCGCTACGAATCCGCCGCCAAAATGACGAGTGCGCTTCACTTTCTCCATCCCACCGCGCAGGTTCGCGATCAAGTGCACGTGTTCCGCACGCTGCAGGCGCGTCACGGCGCAACTGATGCGATTCAATTCCAAGGCGAGAGACAGGATCGACAATCTCTTTTGAAAACGGCGCCTGCGGTTTTGGTTTTCATTGTCCTCAATGTCGCGGCGTTTGGAATCGAACTCTGGCGCGGGGCGTTGGCAAATCCGGCGATCTTGCATCGTCTTGGCGCGCTCGATTCGGGCGCGGTGATCGCCGAAGGACAATTCTGGCGACTCATCACCGCGCTGTTTCTCCATTTCAACCTGCTCCACCTCGTTTTTAACTTATTCGCGCTGTATGTTCTCGGACCGCCGTTGGAAAAAATTATTGGAACCTTGCGATTCGCGGCTTGTTATTTGATCTCTGGAATCGGCTCAACCGCGGGTGTCGTCGCGCTGACGCTCCTGAAAATCGTCCAGCCCTCAGAGTTAGTCGGCGCGTCTGGGAGCGTCATGGGAATCGTCGGAGCCTGGGCCGGATTTCTCGTCCGCCACCGCCACGCCTGGCAGGCGAAGCAGCGTCTGCTAAACATTCTGCTCATCATTGTAATCCAAGTCGCGTTCGACATTTCCACGCCCGAGGTCAGCACGTCCGCGCATCTGTGTGGCCTGGTGGCCGGATTTGTGGTCGGCCTTTATCTCGCGCCACGCCGGGGTTCAATCTGACGACAGAGTTGGCGCAAGTTATGCACTAGCACACGGAGAAACTTGCCGACCGAAGAATTCTTCGCCAATTTGCAACTTCGCTGCCGCTGATGCCGACGTTTCATATTTACAACGTAATCCCCACTCTTCCCGCGGCGCTCGAGCCGTTGCGGGAAATGAGTTTCAATCTTTGGTGGACGTGGGAGCCGTCGGCACGCCGGCTCTTTCGCCATCTCGATCCCGATTTGTGGAACCGCACCAATCACAATCCCGTCCGGATGCTCCAGCTCTCTCGACAGGCGCGCCTTGAGGAACTCGCGCAGGACAAAACTTTTCTCCGCGAGCTCAAACACGTTTACGACGCGTTCAAAGCGTATCTCGCGCGCGAGGACACTTACGGAAAGATCGGAGCGGCGGCGGCAATCAAACGGCCGATCGCCTACTTCTCAGCCGAGTTCGGTTTTCATGAATCGATCCCGAATTATTCCGGCGGTCTCGGCATTCTCTCAGGCGATCATTGCAAGTCCGCGAGCGATCTCGGGCTAAACTTCGTCGCCGTCGGTCTGCTTTATCGCCACGGATATTTCCGCCAGGAGATCGACAAGGACGGCGCGCAACAGGCGATCAGCCTGAACCAGAATTTTCATCACCTGCCGATTCGCGAAGTACAGCGCGACGGCGCGAATCTTCTCGTTTCGGTTCGAATCCTTGATCGCGAAGTGTTCGCGAAAATCTGTCAACTCCACGTCGGCCGAATCAATCTGTTCCTGCTCGATACTGACATTCCGGAGAACAACGCCGAAGACCGATTGATCACCGCCGAACTTTACGGCGGCGATCAGGAAATGCGGATGCGTCAGGAAATCATGCTCGGGATCGGCGGCGTGAAAGCGCTCAAGGCGATGGATGTCGATCCTGAGGTTTTCCACATGAACGAAGGGCACTCCGCGTTTCTCGCGCTCGAGCGCATTCGCCGAAAAGTCGCGGAGAAGAAACTCGATTTCTATTCCGCGCTTCAAATCGTCGCGTCGGCAAACATTTTCACCACGCACACGCCTGTGCCCGCCGGCAATGATTCGTTCCCGCGAGAGATGATGCGCAAATATTTCGCCGAATTCGCCAAAGAGCTTGGCATTCCATTCGACGAACTTTTCTCCTTCGGCCAAACGCGCGTCGATCGCTCTGACCCGTTCAGCATGACCATTCTCGCGCTTCGGATGAGCCGGCATTCAAACGGCGTCAGCAAATTGCATGGCGATGTCAGCCGCTCGCTCTGGAAAGACGTTTGGAGCGGCGTGCCGATTCATGAAGTGCCGATCACTCACGTGACAAACGGCATTCACACCAAAACCTGGATGGCGCCGGAGTTTTCCGCGCTCTACACAAAATATCTGGGGGATTGGGAGGAACACGTGACCGAGCCGGAGTTCTGGCGCCGTGTGATCGACATTCCCGACGCGCACATTTGGGAGACGCATCAACAACTCAAACGCCGGCTCGTCGATTTCGTGCGCGAACGCGTGCGCGCGCGCCGCGAGCGCCTCGGCGAATCGCCGGAGTCAATTCGCAACGTCAGCCGGATTCTCGATCCCGAAATTCTGACAATCGGGTTCGCACGGCGCTTCGCCACTTACAAACGCGGCGCGCTTTTGTTCAGTGACAAGGAACGATTGAAGCGCTTGCTCAACGACACCACGCGCCCGGTCCAATTTATTTTCGCCGGCAAAGCGCACCCGCGCGACGAAGGTGGCCGCGCTCTGATTCAGGAGGTTTACAAATTCAGTCGCGAAGCCGGCTTCGAAAATCGCGTCGTGTTTCTGGAGGATTACGACAGCTACATCGCGCGCCGAATGGTTCAGGGTGTCGATCTTTGGTTGAACAATCCGCTGCGGCCGTTGGAAGCGAGCGGCACGAGCGGAATGAAATGTTGCCCGAACGGCGGAATTAATTTGAGCGTGCTCGATGGCTGGTGGCTCGAAGCGTTTAACGGCAACAATGGCTGGGCCATCGCGCCCGAAATCAACGACGGCACAGTTGAATTCCAAACGTCGGTAGACGTGAACAGCCTCTACCAATTGCTCGAGAATCAGATCATCCCGCTTTATTACGCGAAGCCGGACGGCAGACTCCCGCTTGCCTGGCTGCAATTGATGCGCGAATCGATCCGCACTGTCACGCCGATGTTCAACACGCATCGCATGGTGAAGGAATACACCGAGCGGCTTTACCTTCCCGCCGCGCGCTCACACGAAAATTTCGCGCACAACGGTTGCGAGCCGGCCACTCAGCTGAGCACTTGGAAATCGCGGATGCGTAAAGATTGGCCGCAGGTGCGGATCAATGACGTGCAGGTCGCCAATCAAGATCGACAAAACATTTTGGTTGGCCAATCGCTCGAAGTCAGCGCGCACGTTTTTCTCGGCGATGTCGACCCAAACCACGTCCGCGTCGAAGCGTATCACGGCGAAGCCGATAACGGCGGCATCAAAAATCCTTCTGCCAGCGTTTTAAATCCGAGCGGGCGCAACGGCGACGGCAGTTATTTGTATCAAGGCTCAGTCCCAGCTTCCGAAAGCGGCGCTTACGGATTCAGCGTTCGAGTTGTTCCAACGCATCCGAACCTGATGCAAGCTCACGAGCTGCGGCTCATCGCTTGGTCGTAAGGTTTCGCGCTTAACGTCCACCATCGGCAGTAATTATTCCGTCCCGAGAGCAACGAAGGCCTTCTGTCTGAAGCGGGATGAATTTCTTCAGCTTCTCATCAATCATCCACGCGCTCAGCGCTTGAAGCATTTTGCCGCCCTCCTCGTTTTTGAGCACGCCAACCGCGTAGTAGGGAAGATCCTTTCCGTTTAACTGACACGAACCGTCAAATTGGGGCGTGTCCTTGGAATGTTTCGGAAATCTCAGTACGTCTTTGACGATATCTCCGTCTTGAAGAACGGCGTACTCCTCTCCGCAGATTCGCCAAAATATTAAGTTCAAACGTTCATCGTCCGAGATAATTTCAGCGCCAAGATCTTTAAGCTGTATATCCTTGTGCCGCGCTTCAATTTTCACAACCGGCTCATTGGACGTCTTGCGGCCGATCAGAGCTTTTGCAATGTCAGATCCGCAGCGCACCGACTCAAAACCGTCTCCGGCGTAAACGCTGTTCGCGCAGAAGAGCGAAAGGACTAGCATCAAGACCGCAATAGTCTTCTTCGTTTTCATTAGGCGAATAACCGGTCGGGCGATTGAAGACAATCGGCCCCACCTAGTCAACTGCACTGACGGCGCGGATGAATTCAGAGAAATCTTTGCCGTTGCGCGCGGCTTGATTGAGCGCGTCGAGGCGCGCATCAGCGAATGCTTCAGGTAAACCAACGCGACGCGAGAGCGCGCCGTTGGCGAAAACCAGTTCGTCCCATTGGATGGACGCGATCTGATCATTGAAGCGGGCGACGGAGCGGCCACGGAAAAATGCCCGGGTGGTTTCCGGCGGAGTGAAAATCGCGGTCTTGATCTCTTCTTCTTTCACCAAACGCCGAACCGATCCCTGACGCGCCAGCTCGTAATACAAACCCGATTCAAGATCGACATTGTGATACTCGAGGTCGATCGATTGCAGCCACGGATCGGTCCAGGAAAGTTTTTCTTCCTCCTGCAAAGCGTTGAGCAAAAATTTCTTTGCGGCCCAATCGACTCGGTCGCGCGTGGTCATTACATCGCGCTCGAGATCGTTCAGGACATTTTCCCATTCCTGCAAAATCCATTGTCGATCCTCGTCCGGCGATTCGTATTCAAGCTTCGACGCCGCGCGCAGATAAAGTCGCTGCACTTCGATCGCCGAAATCTTGCGACCATCCTTGAGCTCAATAATCCAATCGTAGTTTTGGTCGCGACTGATCGATTTGTTCGCGTCGGTCGGCTGCGCGATCTCGAGCTGCGGCGCTTCGCCGCGTTCGATCAGATCGAGAACGAGCGCGGTCGTTCCGATCTTCATCGCGGTTGCCCATTCGCTCATGTTCGAGTCGCCGAGAATGACGTGGAACCGCCGATAACGACTCGCGTCCACGTGCGGTTCGTCGCGTGTGTTGATCAGCGGCCGGCGATTCATCGTGTCGATGCTGACGACGACGCTGAAAAAATCGGCGCGCTGCGAGATTTGATAAACACCCGGCTGACCGGAGCTTCCCTCGCCTTCCAAGCCCATTTTGCCAGCGCCGGCGAAAATCTGTCGCGTGATCAGGAACGGCAGAATCGCGCCGACGATCCGGTCCCACGGCACATCCCGCTTCATCAGGTAGTTATCGTGACAACCGTAACTGTGGCCGAAGAAGTCCGTGTTGTTTTTGTAGAGCCGAACCTGTTGACCGTCCTCCAATTTCAAATTCCGGCGACGCGCGCATTCGGCGAGAATGCGTTCGCCTGCTTTGTCCTGCATCACGATTTGCTGGAGCGTTGTGCACTCCGGCGTCGAATATTCCGGATGCGCGTGATCGTTGTAGAAACGCGCGCCGTTCGAAAGCACGAGGTCGCTTTTGATTTCCTCGAAACTCAGCGGCCGGTTTTTGTCGATCTCGTAATACGCCGACTCGTCCGTGTCTTGCATCAACGCCTTGGCGCGAAAACCGCGCGCGTCGAGATGCGGATCTTCCAATTCGTAATCCCATTTCATGTGCGCGCCGTGATCGGTGTAGCGCCGCACGAGCTCAATCGATTCCGCGACAACATCGACGGTCTCCGCGCCGTTGACGGTGATGCCGTATTCCGTCTCGAGACCAAAGACGCGGTTCATTCCGTCGGCCAAATTAGATGATCCCGGAGCTTGCCTGTGCGGCCGCGTCGGAGATCGGCTTGACCGGCGAGATCTTGACCACATTTTCGGGATCGTAGTCGATCAGCTTCAGCCAATCTTCAGTGATATCGGTCGTGGGAAAGATGTCGTTCTCGTCGTACTCCGAGTCGAACGCAAGCTGAAGATCCATTTCGCGGATGCCTTCGTCCTGTTGCGTCGCGATTGCGCGCTTGATCGCCATCGCTTTAGCGCGCTCGACAATCGAGGCGATGATCGCGCCGCTGATGAGATCGCTGCGGTAGAGAATTTCTTTGCGGCCGCTCCGCAGCGTGACTTCGAGAAATTTGTTTTCGTCGCGACGGGTAAACTGCCAGTCAACAAATCGCTCGATCAACTTATCGACTGCGGCGCCAAGATTTTCCGCTTCCTTCGCGAGCACACCGTCGTAGGGCAGATCGGGCGTGAGATAAATGCGGTAAGTGTCCCGCGCGCCGTCTTTGTTCGGGCGATTCACTTTGATTTTCCGATCGATCCGGCCCGGGCGCAGAATTGCTGGATCGATCAAGTCGGCGCGATTCGAAGCGAGAATGATCACCACGTCGTTCAAAGAATCGATGCCGTCCATCTCCGAACAGAACATCGGGACGAGCGTGGAAAGAATGTTCGAGTAGCGCGACGCGCGGCGCGTGCCGAGAATTGACTCCGCTTCGTCGATGAACAAGAACGGCATGTAGCCTTCGTGACGTTTCTCGCGCGCCGTGGCAAAAATCTCGCGGACCATCCGCTCGGATTCGCCGACCCACATGTTCAAAATCTCTGGGCCTTTGACGTGCATGAAGTATTCCTTCATCTCGGCGCCGCTCTTTTCGCGGAGCTGCTTCGTCAAATTGTAGGCGGTCGCTTTGCCGATGAGCGTCTTGCCGCAACCGGGCGGGCCGTAGAGCAAAAATCCTTTCGGAGTTGCGTGCTGAAATTTTTTGAAAAGATCGACATGCAACAGCGGGAGCTCGATCGCGTCCTTGATCGCCTGAAGCGCTTCTTCCTGGCCGCCGACCCTCTCCCACGGCAATTCGGGAACGACGTCGAGATAATGTTCGTGCGATTTCGTGCTCGATAACATTTCGAGCGCCATCCGATAATTCGAATCGACGCGCACTTCGTCGCCCGATTTCAAACTTGATCCCGCGAGATCGGCCGAACGTTGCAGGACCATTGATTGCGTTCCGTGTTCGGAGCCGACGCGCAAACGATCTTTGCCGATCACTTCGGTGATCTTCGTGACCGGTCCGGCCGTTTCAAGACCGAGATCGCCGACGATCACGAACGCTTCGTTGACCAAGACGCGCGTGCCCTTTTTCAATTTCGCCAACGGAATCCGCGGATCGACATTGCAATAATAATCCGCGCCGCCAACGACGATGTGCGCCGTGTCTTTGGAAGTCGCGCCCAGAAATGTGCCGATGCGATTCGCGGGCGAAGTGACTTTCTTGATGACCTCCTCGAGTTTTTCGATCATCTGCCGCGCTTCGCCGATCATCTGGGATTGGTCTGAAACTTGGGGTCGCAAATCCAAAAGCTCGCGGCGGACAGGATCGCCCGGCGGCAACGAAGCGATCACGCGGTCGAGTTTATCGAGGAGCGGGAGATTCGACGCGGGCTCGTCGAAATTCTCGAAATCTTTGCTGCGTTCTTCGCTCATCGTAAATCCCAGTCCATGCCCGCTAGTTTGATTATAACTTTTACGTCAACTCTTCGCAATCTTTCGACGCTTCGCCCTACAAAATGTTCAACCAGCGACGTTGTGGCGCGGTTGCGAAAAAATTGAACAGCATCAACTGGGCGACATGCCCAAAAAAATTGCATGCGCCGGCACGTTGCCGAATCTACAGTCTGCGTCTCGCGAGGAGCCTTAGCTCAATTGGTTAGAGCGCCGCCCTGTCACGGCGGAGGTTGCGGGTTCGAGCCCCGTAGGCTCCGGATTTCTGTATTACATTTAATCCCTAACGGACCGCAAATTGTTTTCGTTAGGCCAATGTATCCGCCGCATCAGTCAGCTCGAAAATAATTTCCAGTTCCACCGGTGTGCCCAGCGGGAGGCTTGCGACACCATACACTAAACGGCAAGGATTTTTGTCCTTTCCGAAAACGTTTTGGAATAAATCCGATGCAGCATCGGCGATTTTTGGTTGATCACGGACATCTCCGCACGTGGCTACCATTACTCCGAGACGTACAATCCGCGTGATCTTATCGAGCGAGCCGAGGTGGTCTCGAGCTACAGCGAGTGCATTGAGCGCCGCCAGGTGGGCGGCCTCGCCACCCGCTTTCACGTCGAGCTCGGCGCCGACACGCCCAACGAATTTCGCATCGCGGCCTTCGGTGGGAAGCATCCCGGTCAGAAAAAGCAGATTGCCAGTCTGCACCGCTTCCGCATAGGTGCCGAACGGTTCTGGCGGCGCCGGCAGCTCAATCCCGAGTTCTTCCAACCGCTGCTCGGCACTGGCCAATTGAGATTTTTCAGGGGTTACCATTTGCCAACGTGCGCACCGCCATCCACGTGCAGTACTTCTCCTGTAATTTGCCGAGCTTCCGTCAGATAAACGACTGCGCTGGTAATGTCTTCGACGGTAGAGATGGTCCCCATCGGCGCCAGGCCTTTTAGTGAGTCTTTTGGATCGTTAGCGTGAAGCGGCGTATCGACAGCCCCGGGAGCGACGGCGTTGAATCGAATGTGTTGTCTCGCGTACTCCATCGCAAGGTGCCGGGTAATGGTTTCGAGTCCGCCTTTTGTGATCATGGCAACCGATGCGGTAACGCCGGCGATCGGGTTTTCGGCGAGCGCTGCCGTGATGCTGACGATGCTGCCGCCGGTCTTCTGTGCCAGCATTTGTTTGACGGCAAGCTGCGTGACGTGAATGAAGCCCGCGAGATTCGTTGAGACGAGGGCGCGAAAATCGTCCGCTGTATAGTCCGTGAATGGCTTGACCAGGAAAATGCCGGCGTTGGCGACAACGGCATCGATTGAGCCGAACTTCTTGACCGCGAGTTCTGCGATTTTCTGGGCCGTCTCAAATTCACCTATATCGCCGTCGATCAAGGCGAGGTGGTCGGAAGCTGGAATCTCTTTCGACTTCGTAGCGCCTCGTGCGGTCCCGACAACATCGTAACCGCGCGCCAAGAACGCTTCCACCAGTCCGGCCCCGATACCCTGCGATGCGCCCGTTATAATCACCGTCTTCCGCTTGGTTTTCATCTCTTGTTCCTTTGCGCCGCGGAAGTTAGCGCGCAGGTTTGTTCTCGACGAATTCTTTGAAATTTCTGAGATAACGCCGCACCGCGCCGGTCAACATTACCGGCTCGATAACGGAGCGAACCTTGACTGTCACTTTCGTAGCGCCACCGAGGACTGGATCCAGAAAGATCACGCCAACGCGAAAATGTTCGGACACGGCCTGCCACGCGATGCGGCGATCGGGAACGCGCATCATGATCAAAACCTCGCTTTTGATCTGTTCGCCGTTGATGATCGATGTGCCGGTAAAGCCGTTCGCCTTGATGCTGTCGATCTTGGTGATGGACGTGAGAAAGCGCGGTAGGTCTTCGAACCGCAAGAGGCCCTGGTAAATCGCGGACGCGGGCGCGTTGATCACGATCGATTGAAGATCGGTGTTCACATCCATGAAAGCCCCTTCCCTATTCGGCGACTTGTTTTCGTTGGCGCGTGGTTCATCCAGGATCGCTTTCATTGGCGGAATTGTTGAATTTGTTGCCGGGCCAGCAGCTCATTCCAACCGCCGCCGAAATTGAATCGCTCGAGATTGAGAACAAGCCAGCGATTGTGCGTAGAGCGCGCGCGTGTGCGGCGCGAAAAAGTGCGAGCGCGATTGGTAGTCGTCAGTCGATTTGTTTTCACGACGACAAGATCGACATGCGCAAGGGAAAATACGATGAAGCAGTAGATTGATTTCGGTCTCGACCCCGCGAGGTAGCAAATCGCCCCTCTTTCGAGGGATGGAAAACAAACTGACAAGCTTCCGAGGCTAACGGATACTTACCGACACGGTTCATCCATGCACATTGCGGCCAAACCCGTGGCTCAGATCACACCCAGGCGTCCGCCAACTCGGTTAAAATCTCGCGTGGCGGCGAAGGCGTCGCGCTATGCGATCGCGTTGCTACTCGTCGCGATCGCGGCTGGCATTTCTTATCCGCTTCGCGCGCACATTTACACCACGCCGCTCTTTTTCATCGCGGTCGTGATCGCCGCATGGTACGGCGGCGTCGGGCCGGGTGCGCTGGCGATCTTCGCA
>WNFR01004178.1_pt1 | contig 21981 bp, 37 predicted proteins | sample 5400221 | NCBI WGS metagenome assembly WNFR01 (sample SAMN13153357, study PRJNA577476) | soil metagenome | isolation source: 40 cm soil under Madrone tree | place: USA:California | collected 2016-06-14 | reverse complement strand
AGACGAAAATAAGCATAGTTGCCGTACAATTTTGTGTCACATGTGAGTACATACTGTATTTGCAGAGTGCCGTAAGGTGGTGTACTGAATGGTATGAAATGCTATATACCGTTCCTCAAAGCAGGTGTCCAAACACGTGGGACGGACAGGTCCCGACATATTGGATCGAATACTTCTACAGACGCGACTCACACATCTCACAGACCGTTGCTGTGGGGGCATTCTCGAACGTACACGTGGAACACGCCTTGGTTATGTCCATCGGGACAGGCGACGATGTCGCTGTGCGTTCGCTCATCGTGTCGTCAGGCAGGGACTCGGACGTCCATCCGCGGGCTAGCAACGTCCCGCTGAAACCGCCGCCATCAGTCTCGCGCCGCTGATGGGGCGTTTCCGTGTCCGTATCGAGCAGCTCTTCGTTCTCTTCCTCCTCGCGCAGGTCGACGACGTCGTTAGCTAGGATACCCAGCGTCGCCACGCTCGCGCTGCTGTCCGTTAGCTCGCGACCCTGATAGAACAGTCTCTGGCAGATAGTCGGGATGTTAAATTCTTCTTGAAGCTATACGAGTATGAGGAATGTTTGAGAAAAGAATGCAAATAGTTATGTAAACGTGTATGACATACCAGAAGTTTGATGTCTTTGACAGACATCTGTTTCGAGATGCCTACCCGTCGCACTCTTCGCTTCACAGTGCGAATCCGTTTTGACTGTCGTTGAGGTTCTACATTCCGGGATCGATACGTGAGAATGCTCGTCTGGCGACTGTCTACCATGACTGGACCGGAATTTCTTGTATAAGTCTCTGGGGTAGGGTCTGGGTCCTCACCGCCCAGGACACGGATCGTAACTTCCGTCAGATCGTAGTCCGTTTTTCTGAAAAAATAATATCTGAATGATGTGTCGGCAATTGGCGGGAATGCGACCCACCGCTTGATTCGGCATTCCTCGCATAAAGGAGGATCGTGTATGAACTTAGAACCTAATACCCCGCCATCCGCGGTGGACCGATTCTCTACTGTGATAAGTGGTGCAGCATCGTAACTATGGGCACGAATGATAAGTCTAGGTCTTCAAGTAGGTGCGGTATGACTCACAGCATCTCTAGCGCATCCCAATCCGGGAGGCGAACCAAGCAGACTGAGCGATCTAAATCGCCGCTATTAAGATCGAGTGCCAATAGTCCGTGATCGCACAGGTACGAGGAGTTATCCAAACCAGTCGGACGAGGATGGTGTCCGGGTCGAAGGATCCAAAGTTTCCATTCGCGCACGAAGCTGGCAGGAACTAGAGCACATGCAACATTCTCAAGAAGCGCCGTATTTCCGCTCAGTGCATTTTCTTGCATGTGTCTCAGTCTCGCCTGTCTATGCGTCAGATCTTGTCTTTGATTATGATAAGACGATTTTCAATTAACCTTTTCTTCTTCCGCCTTTTTCCGAAGCTCCCTTTTGTCCTCGCGAGAGTTCTCCATGAGAGCGTCGCACACTGGGCACAAACCAACATCATCAGATAGCGTAGACCACGATGGAAAGAGCGTCTTTAGCAGTGTGAAAGCCTGGGAAAAATGAGCAAGCCTTGCTACAAGGATATAATGGTTAACGGACCGTCTGCGGAATGCGCGTTCGAGCGCTTATGTTGGGCGCTAAACCGCCATGATCACACACGACATGACCTTGGAAAGCCTCAGAGTCTGGAGCTGAGTCGCTTTGTGATGGCACATGCATCTTTGGCCTCGGCTGCCTCCAGTCTAGAAACAGCAGAGATTTAGCCTGGCACTGTTACTGTTCCTTCAACGAATGGTACATACCCTTTAACCAGTGCCTAGAAATCCAATAACCAGGGGTGTTGGCTTCATTTAAAACGGCATCGAATTCAGAGACGTGTCTGGGATGTTCATATTGGTATAATTTCTCTGGATAGCAACTATTATCCCGTTTCGGAAGTCACCCCAATGAACCCACCAAGAAAAATGCCCTCTACACAGTTGCGGCAGATGTCAGTGGGCTCCAGCTCCGGGAAGAATGTTGAACCAGAGGTCAGTATGAGAGACCCGTACGTAGTCTATGGGGATTTGAGCGTCAATCAGGAGTATAACTCGGGGGATGCAACAAACCCGGTCGATTCGCTTCATATATCTAGCCTTTCCCGGATCAAGCTTAGAATGTGGACACAGTATCTCTTCTACAGAGATCTCCGCCGAGGGAGTAGTTGGTCCCTGCTCCACTTTCTTGCAATGGTCACTCGTTAAGCCATTCTGAGTACTGTTCAAAGGCTGAGGCGAATCAAATGAGCTCCCTTTGTCCACCGGATCGTTGGCAAGCGTTTCAAAGGGTCGAGAAAGAAATGTGGACAAAGCCTGTTGGCTAACCACAAGTGATGCCTACAAGGGCATGAATGAGGCATGTACAATTGGATATAGAATTGGCCTTCAACCTACCTGGTCACAAGACGACATGTGCCAAGAGCGATAGATCCTCTGCATCTTTGAACGAAGCTCGAGAAATTCGCTTTTGAGTTCCTCTCGTCTGAACTGTTCTGTTAGCGTCTCCTCGAAGCGACTTTTTTTTACTGACCTTGAGGAGTAGGTAGCACAGGCGTCGGCGTGGCTCTGGTTCATCTTAAGCACGACGTCAAGGGCACGCTGCGGAGGACGCGGAATCGTCCCCAAATCCCACGGATGAGCCGAGCGACGCATATATACAAGCATATATGCATCTCTTGACGACATTCGTCTGGATAACAATTCGTGAGATTTAACCTCACTAACATTCGAGAGGGACAGACCCGGATGGGGACGGAGGTTGTATCCTGAGACAGCGGTGAGCAAGATCTAACAGTCTACGTAGACAGGGGCATACTCCGCTATCTCATCATCGCTGCTATCCTCGACTCGTCGGCGCTTCTTGGAAGGCTTAGGTTTCCTGACGATCACCTATCAACTTTATGTAGCCACGATGAGGAAGCTGACACACGCTTTGCCTTTGTCGCGTGTCTGGTTTCCTGATCCCGGAGGTTTCATCTTCGAAACCACTTCGTCGTTGAAAATAAACCACGACCCGTGCCTATTGAGATCTCAGCATGTTGCTTATTTGGCTTAGTCAAGAAACCTACGTAACATCAAACACCATGGCTTCGTAGTGACCATGGTACGCACTGGAACCCTTATGAACCAAGACACCTTTCAGCTCATAAGTGTTTTCTTCATTGGCCGTCTGTTGATTATCAAGAAATTTGTTCATATCAAGCACGACAGGAAAGGATACGTTGTGTTTTCTCTTCTTCCGCTCGAAAGTCGTGACATCAAAGACAAAGCGCAGCAACGAGAAGTGCAGGACAGGAGGGAGACGTCTGAGTACCAGTTGCCGAGTGGCATCTTGCAGTGACTGACATTTGGAACAGTGATATCTAGTGAACGGTTGAGCAAAGCCACCACGAGCTCGACGGAACACATTACTTGTTGTCGCCAGATAGTGTCTCGGACTGAAGGAGTACATTGATACAGTTTTCAAGCGTAGTGTTGTCCTGTCACGTAGGCTCGCCCGACTCACTTTGATATCTTTACAAATGGACCTACCTCAAGATTAACCTCTATTTCGAGAAAGTCTGAGTTATTCTCAGAACGAGTTCTGCACCGCATGCAGGTTGTCGCGTACGTTTGTGTTCCCTCGAACTACGGTCATACTCGTGAGAATAGGGCCAACAGGTCCATATCGAGATTAATAATTACTTGATTCGAGACGAGATGTTTCAGTGCAGGATCAGGCTGTTTCTTGAACTCGTCGTCCAAATGAGTAACGAATAGTTTGGAAAACCTGTGGCTGATCTGAGCGGCGGATACTATGGCAAGACCAGGATTACTTACTCCTGAGCATCCTGTTGTTCGTTTGTCCGGAGGTGCAAGCTGCTAACAAGCTTTTCTGGATTGAAAATACTCAGGTGACTTTCCTGGAGCGCAGCGAATGTTGTCTGTAGTTGAAAGATGGGCGACTCCTACTAAAAGCATCAGTTTTCGCCATAGGGAGGATTGTAAAACGCGTACATCGATACTGTCCTTATCTTGGGCCGGCAAACACTGATATACTCCATTACGAAAACAAATGTCTTGGAACCATACCTATGCCGGGTAAGCATCGCATACACGACACGAGGCAAGCGAATTGACTGACTTGAATGTATGCATTTGCATAACAGGTGGCCCCGAGGTTCTAATTCTGGTGTCGAACTCTAAGGCCAGTACGCAGGGATGGGATGGACTCACCCTGAGACCCACTGGCAAGCCAGGCGTTCTTGTCTGTTGATTAGGGTCTGAACCAAGATCAGTAGCAGATAAGTGTGCTTTCAATCCAACCTCTGACGACCGTTAGCATGAGGACCTGCAACGACAAGCAGGACTACCAACCTTCATCTTCCCACCGATCCTGGGCAAGGTAATTCAAACAATTCGGATTTTTTGAGCAATTCTTTTTGCTGCATGTGGGTTTTCCGTCATCCGAAATGATGGTGACATCCTGAACTTGCTCATCCCCTGACGCAACGGTCTCCACGAGGTCAACCGACTTTGCGGAGCGCTTCTGATACCTGTTGGTACAGAACGGGTGACGAGATCTGCGAGAGAAGCCACACGTAGCTAGGAGATGCTCCTGAGTAATCCTCGACGCGTCCGTGACACTGGTGCCAACCCATCCCCAGGGAGAGTCCCATTCGTCCCCCAGATCTGAGGCAAGTTTGTGTCTTTTGAGTCTCTCCCCAGCGGCAAGACCCTCATTCTGCTGATTTTGGCGTCTCTTGCGTTTCGTATACATAGAGTCTACGCGAATAGTAGAGACCAGCACAGAAAGGGTGATGTGCGGTGTTGGTCAGATGTGCTGACGTGCAACGGTTCGAACATGTCGGGCCGAAACCGGACCGCTGTTCGTAGCTCGACGACAACAGCGCGACCACCCCAAGATCCTAATGTCGAGTTCAGGAATCCCACCAATTAGCCTGGTAGATCGTATCAAGAGAATACTCCCGTCGAAAGATATTGCTGCGCGAATACGTAAACGGAAAAAAGTCGCTGCTGCAATTGGGCGATACTTGCACGTACTCAGGTACGCGACACTCAGTCTACCACTTCTGCGTTGTCTCATTGGAGTAGGTGGGCATTACTGGCAACGGGATATCTTTGGTTCCTTGCCCTTCCGCTATCTCGGCTTCAAGTTGGCACTTACATTGACGAGAATGCACTCCAACCGGGCCAGGTGCCATTTGTCTAAGGTCTTTCCATGAATGTCGGCTATAATCGTTTGTAGGTTAATACTTATTGGAATTGGGAGGACGTCTACCGCACGGATAGGCTTCTCCAAGATGTTACCTCTCTTAGGGATCGTAACCTCACAAGTGCGGAGTATGTTATTTCTATGTTATGGACTCGACAATCGTTCTAGCACGATCCTACAGGCGCGCGACGTTCTTCGCCACCGAATTCGCAAAATCTGGGTTGCTATCCTCTACGCAAAGCTACTCTATTCCAACTGCTCGGGGGGTCAGTCTGATCTACTAGGGCGTGCGTACTAGGCTTTGACCTATGTTCTAGGTTCTGAACGGTACCAATGCCTATGCTATCTTCTCGGCTCCTAGAACATCCGGGACAGAGGCAGTTGTAGTCAGTGCCTCGTGGAAGAGCCTGACTGATGGGCACAACTTGAGGGGCGTATCTATTGTTCTTTCCTTAGCCACATTCATGAAACGTCGGTATCGTGGCTGTCTGCTCTGATTTGTGCTACTTACGAATGAGGACCACAGATTACTCCCACTGGTCCAAAGACGTCATTTTTGTCATCAGCGACAGCCATCTCGACGGTATGCAAGCATGGTTAAGCGCCTATCACACGCCTACGATCCCTAGTACGCGGTTTGGCCTCGTAAATGATAACCGTCCTCATAGCCAAGTAGACCAGAATTTCGAACGTTTATCTATCACATCGGGCGTAATATGGACGGCACTGAACATTGATTACCCTGGTCACTCATTCTCCCATTTGGGTGTATTTCGAGGTACGGTTAGAATATGTCATCACCCTGTTTGTTGCTACAATCCCAACCAGAAGGACTCAATGGACGCCTGCCAAACCAAGACCTCGTTAATTCATTTAGTTTCATTTCTCAGCATACGGGTGGTGTTCCTGTCCTACTTTACGATCACTACGAACCATCGGAATACCCAGGACGCGAACAAATTCAGAGGCTTTATCCCTCGTGGCTTCCTGACTGGATTCGGAAGCACGAGGCTGTCATAGATTATGGGTACAGAGCCAAGAATATCCTGAGACATTTCACCTATCAGGCAAAGGGCAGAGCAAGTGGAGTACACGGGCTTTTCCATCAGTGCGTGGTATTAAGACCAGACTGCACGCTCATCATTCTCTGAGAAGTTTGACCTAGGTATCGCATAGATGCGATCACCCTTTTTGCGGTCCCATCTAATGGTCCTCACGGATTCCACGCCCTCGGACGGTGCGTACTAAAATCACTTAGATCCTCACCTTCTGACATTCTTTAGCACTATCGAATCTACACTGCGTACGATGAACAACCTGCTTGAGAGACTCCACGCGTCATTCTTCTTTTATATAATGACCACCCCTTCCTCCTTCCTCAAGATTGGCAGTTATCTTCCTAGTGCTGTACTTGTCGCCGCTTCCCTGATGTTCGGCGGCCTTGGGGAATGGGTACGCGCGGGTTGGGTGGAGGTGAACGATGTAGACGAGACCCCCGAGAAGGAAATGGGCGCCAATGTCCCACCAAACAACTCAAAAAAGAAGTGGATAGCCCGGCGGCGAGACACGGACGCTTTTATGGTAGTGGTAGCCTCGCATTTGTTTGGTTTGACAACTTTTGTGGTTCTCTGCGGGGCGTGGCTCGATATCAGCCGACTAGTATGTTCTTTGGTTTAGTCATTGAACTGTTGCTTATTGAGATCACAGGCATCCATCGCTCTTCCGGCATGCTGTGTAGGTCTTGTGCTTGCCCGATTCGCCCTCAAGCCTTCTCTGGCGTCTGCCGATGCTGCACCTCTCTCCGTTCTTTTGAAGGCGATTAATATGTGTCTTGCAAGCACGCTCATCTCGCCGCTCTGCTAGCGATCACCCTTGGCGTGCCACTGTCCTTCGCCGCACCATCGCGCTCTCTACTAGTATGCGTTACGAAATGCGTCATTTATTCGATACTTGCGTTTGGTTGGCTTGTGTCATACGATGAAGTTACACAGGCTATATGGGACTGGCAGGTATTAGGTGTTTGGTTCGCACCTTTGGTATTCCTCATCTACGTCCCATTTGTGCTTCAGGCCGGCGTTGTCTCTGCTCTTGCACCATAACTTCCGCGCCCCATCACCCAGCTTGTATTTACCGTTGAGTAATTTAGGATGGCGGAAGCTCAAACAATAAATATCATCCCCTACGTGACTACCATTGGGAGATTAAGTATGAAGATTAAGTACGTGAATACAGAATACCATGAGGTGATAATGAAGGTTGCTGAGGACCCAAAACACAAAAACAATACAGTGAGCACTGAAAACAAAATCACACAAATATCTACTCTACGTCCATCTCGTCTTCCGGCCCAAACAAGTCACCATCCGGCGGAGGAAGCTGAGCACCGTCACCGCCATTGAGTACGACCGCAGGAATTTCGATGGCCAAGGGAGGGGGGCCGGAGTCTTCCACATCGACCACGTCTTCTCCGGGCTCGACGGCATCATCAGGCTCTGCATCATCTGCGGGCTCGCCCTCGTCCGGCTCTGGCCCACCCGCCTTGCGGAGCCTGGCCATCTCGATTATGTCATCCTTCTGGCCCATCTTTATTTCCAGGTCCGCGCGAAGCTTCTTGAGTGCATCCTCGAAGCGCTTGCGAATGAGAGGGTTGCCCGTGCTCGCTACCTCCGCCTCCTTTTTACGAACAGCGAACTCAAGGTCTGCGATTTCTTCGTTCAGGAGTTGGCGCGCCTGCTGTGTCTCATCGTCCTCGTCCTCGTCTTCTTCCTCCTCGTCTTCGCTTTCCTCCTCGTCTTCGTCTTCGTCCTCGTCGTCCTCACCTTCAAGCTCACGATCGAGTTCTGCCGCGAGTTCCTCGTCAATATCGCCTTCTGCGCCACCATCTTCCCCTTGACTACTTTCGTCGCCGTCCGCCCCACCACCAGGCGTCCCACTATCACCGGGCTCGGAATGAGCACCCGGCGTTTGGGCTTCTTGAATGTCTACATCGATAAACTCGGAGTCCGACAAGTCAGGGTTTACGTTTTCCAGGATATCTGTGGAGAGTATTGGGACAAAACTACGTAGATTGACGAGAGCTTACCAAATTTAACATCATCCGCCAGAGCATCTTGTTCGAGCAGCCTTTCGACCTCCTGCTCAACGCTTTCAATTGTTCGTCTGTTCACCCGTCTCCTGAAGCGTCGCTTCCTGACGTGGTGGAGCGGTGGAGTAACGCCATGTGGCCAAATGAAGTCGTCGATATTGATACTTTTATGATTATTAACCACTTCCTCACTGGTAATGCGTTGCTCAACAAGCAACATCTGAGGGGTCTTTAAGTGGCTAATAATACGTTTATCAAAAGATGACGAACCTGACAGATGTCCGCAACCTTGAACATGCGCTTGTTGTCGATGGTTTTCTGTGCTTCCATGATACAAGGAAGATCGACAAGTTTCGCTGAATACATGTTATCCCCCATGTGGAAGACAGCCCGGCGCGAATCTGCTCTAAAATATCAGTCATTAGTTGGAGGACAGCTGTTCAGGGGACGCACCTTTAAACTTGAACCAGACGTCCGGCGAGATTTCACGAGCAGCCACCATCTCGCGTAACTTTGCACAGTCCTCTCCAGGGGGCATACGCAAGATAAATTGTTCTTCGAAGGACAACTCCTCATCGTCGGAGTCGAGCTCGCGATCGAACGGACCAAGGAAGGACATGCCCGGAGCGAGGGCAGCAGCTTTTTCGCTCAGCTTGAGCTTGAGCTTCGGCGCGGCTTTTCCTTTTGTAGACGAACGTATGGGTCGTGCAGGAGCTACGTCTCCGCTGTCAGAATACGAGGGAGAGCTCTGCCTTCGAGCGCGTAGCGTTGTTGCCCTCTGTGGGCGGCCAGTTCCAGCCTGCGCAGCATGAGAATCGGCTGCCTTCGAAGGGCCCGCAGATTTCTGTACATTGGAGTCGAGATCATCAACAACAATAAGGTCGTCTTCCATCGTTCTCAGGCTCAGTTGAAGGACAACTCAGTGGTGAGCACGTTAGTGTGATCATCACCTTCCATAAATAGAAATTTATAAATAGATCACGTGAGGAAAACCGCGCGCTATAAAGCGCGCTAAACATTGCAAACAACGACTCGGAGCACCAGTTTACTGATTCGTAACGACAGTGGTACAAATTACAGTACTGTAACACGGCTTTCTTGATGGTTGAGATTATGGTGTGTGATCCTACCCTGCCAATGCACAAAGGATGATATATCAAGTCAGTCTGAAGAAAAGATCTAACCACTCCCGCCAGAGATGTAATAAGCGACCACTTAGGCAAACTTCACACTTACTCATGACCAACGGGCTGCCCGATATCACTCAGGCGTGCGTTGATGTTAAGGGTATCAGGTATCATGGTTACGTCCTGAAGTGTTGGATCGGACAGCAGTTGAAACTGAGTGAGCACATACTGCGAGTTAATAATGGCGAAATCGCTTTTGCCATCAGGTGACGGGTGGCGTGGATCGACGCTATCCTAATGTACGAACGAACCCGAGAGTCAACCGTGAGACGTGAGACATCGGCGACCCTGACCCGCGGTCACGGGAGTAGATGCGATTGTCGAGGCTCAGTAGAAGAGTGTTTGTGTACCTGGGGCGTTTGTTGGCGTTTTGATTCACAGGTAGTGTATGCTATGGCGCTCACAGTTTCCTTATAATCCCTTTTTTCCAACCAGGACAGACCGAGTACCATGTGAATAAGACGCCTGGGTATATCCGTGTGGCACTTAATGCGAGACCTGACCAAGCTGACCTGATTGATGCAAGCACTACTGCCTAACGTTCAAGTCAATGAACATGCCAGACGTCTGAGGATCATGAGGGAGGTCAGGTACATATGCCACAGTGATGGCCGAGCAAAGCCACACATTTCTTATCAGTGTCCAGATACGATAGTTGAAGTCAAGGAAGGAAATGACCGAGTTCACGAGGGGATGATCGAACTATGTAGTTGCATGAAGCCTGTAGACGCTGACAAACTAATGGTAAGCATCGGCCCAGTTGCAGTTTGTGTAGTCTCCAGTGCGAAGATGAAATAAACTGATCCAGGTATCGAGCTCACCCAGAATCTTTGTAAATAGTCTGTCGCCTAGAAATTTGTAGTACGTCTGCACACGTGGTCCTACAAATTTCGCAGACAATAAAGCTTTCTTGCGTCCATACCGAGTCCTAGAAGGAGGGCACACGACTCCAGGAATGTGCAGCAGCTTCTAGGAACTTGCATTAGGTACAGGTGGAGGCAGTTGTCGAGATGCTTTGGCTTTGGTAAGCATAGTTCTCCGCTCTGACCTCATCATACCCCCGCACTCAGCTCAGCCTTGCACATTTCTGTTTCTCAACGTGTACGGAAGACAAAAATGGACAGGTATGTCACCTCCCTGAAATCTCGCTGCAAATACATTCCAATGAAATATGCTGCATGCAGCCTCGACCTCAATATCCACCGGCTAATCCTGTCCGATCTCGCCGTCAGCGTTGGCGCCTCCAACGATGACCCCGCAGACCCCACAATCGAATCCTCTATTGATGCAATTACGTCTAACGTTACCACTAGGGCCATCTCCGATGTCGCTGGGGGTGAAAGCACCACCCAGGTAAACAGCCAAGAGCAGAGGGTGTTCATGGTGAGTGCCTATGCCGTCCCCGCTACCCGGTTTGACTGTGGAGGCTAGTCTGCTTCAAGAGCGAGATGTAATATTGGGTTTGCCGAGCTTTCGGTGAACATGTCGCCTTCTCTCCTCCATTCCACAATTCCCGTCTTGTTGGATGTTCTGCGGGACATCCCTTACATTGACTTCGATATGAACTTGACTTGGGATGGTAAGCATATTGCCCTTGGTATCTTTGATGAGTAATTTAAACAAATTCTACGAAAGATTGGTCTTTACCTGACCAGTTGGCCTATTCCACTGTCTGCGCTCTGCTGAAGCTCACTGCGGTTCATCCTGAGTACAAGGATGTTGTTATGCGCTCTGTTGCGACCTTCACCTCTGTCCTTGTCAAGAATATTCAGGGCTGCTCCCGTGAGTATCGCTCTTATTCATTGAACCCTGATCACTAAATTCTGGCATAGCCACCGAGGTGCTTACTCATTACGCCCTCTCATTCCATGGTTTATATCGCGCCATCATCTCCACCGAGTTCTCCTGGGATTATCTCAGCTGGGTTTCAATCTCTGAACACCTTAATGTCCTTTTCGCACCAGACGTCACAGAGCGTCTGAATCGTTCTCTAGCTAGCGTCATTCAGGCTGAAAATGGTGATCCTGATATCAAAAACTATATACAAGTCGTGTTGTCTCGCTATATATCGAGTGGTCGGCCTCTCAATGGCTATTTCCTCGTCTGCTGCGTCGTAGAGGCTCAGTGGACGATGCTAGCCCAAGCTCTTTACCCTTCGCATGAGCCGATCTGTCCTAAGACAGGAGGAGCTGAGGCTGCCGCTGCTAATAAAGCCTGGTCAACTCTTACGCGGGACTTTACCTCAGAATCAGGTGTCTCTGACCCGAGCTTGAAGGATGCTCTCAAGAAATCTCTAGAGTTATCTTTGCAAACCTTCACTGATCTCCTTGTCCAAATCGAAGAGATGGACTCTGAGCCATCATTGGATACGTATGCTTGGGAAACCATGTCTGAGAGTTTGGTAAGTTTGAGCTCCATGGCCAAGTTGACGACGCTGAAAATTCGTGTTAGAAACTTGGTACTGTCTGTGCTATTGCACTCCGTGATCTAGACAGCAATCTCTTTTCGCGCCTCAAAGCCATTATTAGCATGGATTCCCCAATCATCGATAATCTTGTTCAAGTGGCCGCTTTGAAAGCAGTCACCGCACTGGTGCAGCAGTACGTTTCTTCTCTTGTCTTTTGTGTGCTTCTAGACTCTAATGCGTTTGTAGTTTCCCCGAGACTGCGTCGTCCATGGTATCTCATCTGCGGCGCTTCGTCACGTCACCGATTCCCACATTTGAGAATGAGTTCATCAGCGAGACGCAAATTCCTGTCCCCCTATACTCCGCCGCAAAGTGTCTTGCCCTGTGCATCAAGGTATGTCGTACACACCCCGTATTTCATTTCCTAACTCTATTAGTTGGCGCCTGGCGACGACCTAGTCATGTCAAACATGTACTCCCTATTAAACCACATCGCTGCGACGAGCAAGGAGATGCACGATGTTCTCAATAACGCCGTACCAAACGATCTGTTTTCTGGTCCGAAGCCAGAACACACCATGATGCACTCAGATCGCGCTACTCTTCATTCCATCGAGACGAGCTTACATGGCCACACGGAAGAAGAGAAACGGCTCATTACCATTAGTACAATATCGGTGGTGTCAAGGCTTGCCCTGGAATTTAAGCGCGATGATGTAAGCATTTCGTCTGCGTTGCAGGTAGTTCCACTCAAACCAGCTATGCAGGCAACGAAGTTAACAATTGCAATGTTGATACAGCGGCTTCGCATTTCTGAACCATATGCTGAGGCCGCAATAGCGCATAGTTTAGTAGATCTGGCACTGCAGGCCCCCGAGTCTTCGTTTCTAGAGATCATAAAGGCATTCTCATCACTCAGCCTTTCTATGCATTCTGAAGACCCAAGATTTTCGAACAATATGGTAACACCAACATGGATATCCCGCGAACTGGCCTGAGATCAACCTTTTGACAGATTCTGGCCGCGCAAACTAGGCTTGCGCACGAGTTGCATCGGCGACCTGAGTTCTATCATATCTACTTACAAGAACTCCTGTCGCTCTTTGGTGACAGAGGAATAGCTATCCAAAACGCCTCGATCCATAACCGGCGCACGAATGCTGATGACCTTTCTGAACAGCTTGTCTCACTCCTCTTGCCTATCGACGCCCTTCTTAGCCATGCAGATTTCAATCCCCGCTTCAGCTCATCTGCAGAACTGGTCCCCTCGTTTCGTAACATGTGGTTCCTCTGTACTCTCTTTCTATTCACCACAGTAGACGAGGTAGACGAACGGGATGGCTCAGCGACGGAGTGGCGACGCCCCGCGTTATCTCGCATTGCCGCGAAGACACCTGCCATAGTGGTAGAGGAGGCCAATGACTTTCTTGTCAGTGATGTGGAGTACAACTCGTGTATTCGATTGGAATATGCTCACAGCGTGAGTGCATATGCGACATTCTTCTTGTGCTACGCATGACAGTGTCGTAGGTCATGTCCAAACATCGCACCTTACTGTCGAAGTATTTACAACACCAGCACACCGACTTTCGGTCACTGACTCCCGGAGCGATTATCCTCCTCCTTACCATGCACGACGTGGAGGCCATGCGTGCCGCCGTTGGTCTCCCTTCGTCCCTAGTGCCCTACTTTACCAATAATAGCATCAATAGTCACACAGAACTAAGTGCTTGCATGGATGCCATGGCCGATAAGGTGCGTGTAAAACCCATCCAGATCGCACTTCGTGGCTAAAAATTATGCTTAGATAGTGACAGATGCCATTCAGCATCTTAATTACCAGGCGCGAACACAATCATTACCTGCAGAGCTCCTAGGTGAACTTCAAGGCCTGCTGACTGGAAGTACACACCGCGTCGCAAGGGCACGCGCAGTAGCATCGAAGTACCTGGATAGACTCATCACGTCTTTCCCGTCGCTCATGTGTGACCCTCCTCTTGTATTTTCCATCCTCGAAGTGCTTACCCTACTGCGGCATTCGTGTGAGGGTGAATACGTGGATGAAGTATGTCCCTCATTCGTGCTCGTGGTTCTTACTTAGGTATATATTCCGCAGTATAATCCCACCTACGAATTCCACTCCGATAGGGTGGACATAACCCTCCAGCTGCCTGACGATTACAAGATTAGAGATGAAATTCTCGTCAATTTACAGCGTAATTCCAGTCGATGGTTCGAACTTGCCCTTAGTCGTGCTCCTATGGAATTACGGTCAACACTGCAGGTAATTATTCCTTCACTGTATGCTATATCAAGGCTAATAATCTTCCTAAGAAATATCTTGCCATCAATCAGTCTCTGTCGCCCATTGACGCAGTTGATCTTGGTGCCTCTATCGCCGAGAAATATGGAAAAATCATTGGTCCCGTGGAACGGAAGATGTGTACGTACTAACGGATTCCCTTGTCTTAGTCAACTGAGTGTCGTATAGCCTCCCTTGTTGCGCTTTCGAAACACAAGCCCGATCGTGCCAAGATCCTGACAAGTCAAATTGCATCGAAGGCATATTTCCTTGGAGAGATCGCTGGCTTACGTCTCGCAGGAAGGGGCGGTCAGTATTTCTACACTTCTCCCAGTATCGTTGACTGATTTGGCTGGTCAGGCAAGAACCTTCAGAAACCACCGGATGAGCAAGACCCTGTTCCAGAAATCTCTGCTCTTAGGGAGAAGATGCACGCAGCTCTTTCTGCAGTGCGTGAGAAACGCAACTCGTTCACCATTCAAGATTTGAAGCGACTCCTATTCCGTTGCGCATCGGCCCTCATTTCCGTGTCCAAGGTCAGATCAGCCATTGTTCCATGTACTTGTTTACCTAGTAGGTCTGATAGTGCGACTACACACTGATGTTCTACATGGTTGCTCTACCTTTCGAGGTCTTCACCCCATCCGCGATAGCAAGCGGCATTGAAACATGGACATGGGTCATCTCTGAGCGTCCAGCATTCGAGATCGCCATGATGACAGAAATTAACACTGCATGGATGACAACCATCAGGTTGGAGAGGGGCATTTTCTCCACGACTCTCAAGTACGTTCAGAGCTGATGCGAAGCCTCGTTGCTGAGATTTTCTTCCAGCTACGACGACCCATTCTATCGCCCTGTCGACTATGCCCCAACCGACAAGAATGCGATCGACCGCGCTGTTAATCACGCCCGTCGACTTCTCTCTCCTCACACGCTCGTCCTGCAGATGCTGTTTAGTAGATTGCAGGCTGCAAGGTATCGAAAGCCGGGCTTGACGTTACTCATCCAGCGCCTTGTTCTACGCTCGGCAAGGGCTTATCGCACGTTGAGGTAGTTTGTTTCCTACCGTACCTTCTCAGACTAAGCTTTGTCGCAGCACGCACGCCTTGGCGAGGGAGGCCCGGTTCTCATTTTTGATCTTTGGTTTTGAAGCTCTGAATGGTTCGAGACTTGATTCCTACTGCGAGTATGCCCTGCGGGAAAGTTTATATGCCACCGCATTTTCGTGGTTTTCTGTGCGGCCTCAGTAAGCTGGAACTTCTGTCACTCGAGGACCATTCGTCTCACAGTTGGAAGATGGTCCCATGGTTCCAATCGATTGCAGTTGGACGCTGACTCGAAGCTGCTGAAAGAGTTCTTGTCTTGTCTTCAGGCAGATACGGCACGACTTGCCCTTGAGGTTTCAAGCCTTGGACAGACGCAAGCCACGTCGATGAACTCAAGTAAGTATATCTATCCTTTCCGCGACATGTGCGACGTGATAAATCCGGCCCACCCTAGTATATGTTTCGCGCCTAAAATCTCATAGTGTCCCACTCAAATTACTAGTCGAGAACGAGCTTTACAGACTCTCTGTCTGGTCAAACCCGGTTAGCGACCTGAAACGTGGAGGAGATCATCCAACCCACTTGGAAAGGTCCATGGCGGACGTAAGTCATTTCTAACGTCCCTTTGTAATGGGAAATAAAGCACATTTGACAGGATTCCTGGAAGAGTGCCGTACGTGCAGTTTGGGAAATCAACCCGGCAATAGCGGTGGGGTTCGTGGAGAGATTCAAGCATCAAGCCGTCACGAGGGAAATTGGAACTCTCATTCGTTCGCGTCCGCGTGACGTTCTCCATATTCCCGAAGCCATCGAATTGCTTGTGGGAGATAAGCTTGACGTTCGACGGGACCTGAGGGTGGGTTATTGTACCCACAGAATACATCCAAGCTTACAGACATGACCAGTATCTCCTGTTCTGGGACCCCGTCCCCCCGATAGTCGCAGTTACATTCTTCGAGCCTCGATACCATAGCGACCCCATAATCCTTCAATATGCTCACAGAGTATTGGCACATCATCCAGTCGAAGTGACCTTCTTTTTCGTTCCACAAATCGTGCAGGCATTACGTCACGACGCATTAGGTGGGTTATTTCATGTTGACGGGTAGGCATCATCAATTCTGACTTACCGTACAGGACATGCCGGCCGCTTCATCTTTGAGACGGCCCAAATATCACAGTTGTTCTGTCACCAAATTATCTGGAATATGAAAGCCAACTGCTTTAAGGGCGATGCTGCCGAAGAGGTACGTTTGCTCGAACGCTTTCGGATGTAATTCAGTTCTCATCGTGTTCATCAGGAAGATCCAATTAAACCGATTTTGGACAATATGATCCTTGGGATTGTGGATTCACTATCTGGTTCGGAAAAAGATCACTATGACCGCGAGTTCAGGTTCTTCGGCGAGGTCACTTCGATATCTGGAAAGTTGAAACCTTACATCAAGAAGTCCAAATCACAGAAAAAGGTATGTTGAATGACTTCTATAATGTAGGCAGTATTAACGTCATAAGTAATGCAGGCAAAGATCGATGAAGAAATGGCAAAGATCAAAATCGATGAGGATGTTTATCTACCAAGCAATCCCGATGGCAAAGTCGTCGACGTCGACAAAAAATCGGGCCGGCCACTGCAAAGTCACGCCAAGGTTTTTTTTAATCACTATTCTCGCGAACTTTTGAGAGACTCGGTTACGTAGGCACCATTCATGGCGACTTTCAAAGTGCGAAAAGAGAAGGTCGTTATTAAACCCGACCCCGATTCGCTAATAACGGGCGACGGTGGAGACGAAGTGTGTTGCACCGAGCAAGACGTATGGATTCAAGCGATCTTCAAAGTTGGTGATGATTGTCGGCAAGATGTGCTTGCCCTTCAGCTCATTGCCATGTTCAAAAACATCTTCACCGGCGTGGGTTTGACGCTCTATCTTTATCCTTACCGTGTGACAGCAACCGCACCTGGTGTATGTTTGATGTGCCCATGTCACATATGCAGAGCTAACCGATAACAGTGCGGTGTCATCGACGTTGTCCCGAATTCGACCTCGCGAGACGAAATGGGCCGCGCGAAGGTTAACGACCTCCAAGGCTTCTTCATTGCAAAATACGGCGGAGAAGACTCCGTCACTTATCAGAAAGCACGGCTCAACTTCATCCAATCGATGGCAGCGTATTCCGTGGCATGCTACATACTCCAGATTAAGGACCGTCATAACGGCAATATCATGATCGACGGGGAGGGCCATATTGTTCACGTTGGTGTGTGTCTACTCTTCTCACGTGAACACGCTCGTGACTGACCATTTTAACACCGACGCAGACTTTGGCTTCCTCTTTGACATAGATAAGTTTTATTTCTCATTGACTGCGCCTTAACGAGGCATGTCCTCACACGTGTTTTCTTTTTCCACGGCCTGGAGGTGTGAAGTTCGAACCGAGCTCTTTCAAGCTGAATCACGAGATGGTTGTCCTAATGGGCGGTCGCACCTCGCAGGGCTACGCGCTCTTCCAGCAACTCTGCGTCGCCGCCTTCCTCGCGCTGCGCCCGCACGCACCTCAGCTCATCGCGACCGTGCAGCTCATGCTCGGCACGGGTCTCCCCAGCTTCAAGGGCGAGGGAACGATCCGTCGTCTGCGTGAACGCTTTGCACTGGGCCTCAATGAGCGCCAGGCTGCGGACTACATGATGGGGGTTGTCAAAAATGCGCACGAGAACGTGCGGAGCACGGTGTATGATGAGTTCCAGCGGGTGAGTGAAGATTGGTTGTTTCCCGCTGGTTATCATTGACTGATGTGCTAATGCGTGCCTTGTAGCTGCAAAATGGTTAGTCCTTCATCTGATTGTAACTTAGCCCCGCCATAACGACCGCTAACCCCTTTGCAGGCATCCCGTACAAGTAGCCTATACTCACAAAAAGTGAACCATGGCATGTGAATTAGGAGTACATTTACCCGAGGCCTTTGCCCTGGCGCCTAAATAAATGAAAGTCATCAAACATCCTCAATTCATTTCAGTCTGACAATCGCGTCACTACATTCATAGGGCAGAAGCAGCGTGTTAAGAACTAGATACGATTCCAAGAGGGCCTCCGAGTCTTGAATTGTTCATGCAGAAAGATAATGCCTGCACCAATGTCCGTAACGAAATAGGATGAAGGTATAAGCAAACGGATGAGATGTGGTATCAAAGCGGACGTGAATCTCTATTAAGGTGCCAAAATTGCGCAATTTATCGCAATGAGGTAAAATGTCAAGTCCAGGGTCTGTGATTGAGTCATAAACAAATAGAAAGGGGAAAGGGTCGCAAGTCCTAGGGTAAATTTAAATAAGGGAAGGCTCTGAAATGTGGCAGAGGCCAGCGTAACACAAAGTGAGCGCGGGACTCGATCAACGAAGCATGAGGTCGTAGGTCGTGCGGAATCCAGACAGCATCGTTCAAGCAGGTTAAGAGTGTGCCTTTTCATGATAATAAGAATCAAGGGAGATATTCACCAACGTCGAGAAGGACGCCCTGAAATAGATGTGAATGATAAAGAATCTGGACAAATTTAATATATGTTGCGTCCTCTAAACAGGAGGGTCTTGAGTGATAGGAGGAGGGATGATCGATGGCATGCTATGTGAACGCATGGATGCAAGAGCGAGACTGGCGGCGACAGGGGGCGCTGGTGTTGTAGGCGATGAATAGGGGGTGCCAATGGGAGTACGACGGCCGAGTGAAGGTGGCAAGCTGGGGTCAAGTGGGCTAGGTATAGGGCGTGTCGGAACTGGGCTCACGGGTGGCGGTGCATTGGAACAGCGGCGTGTACGGAGGAACTTGAATGGTGCTGTGCAGGAACCACGTGGTCTGTTGTCAGGTTGAGAGTAGAGCCACGTCGCAGTCAGGACGACGGTAGCGCCAACGATGAATGAAGCTGTGATCCGGAAATGGAAGAGTCCGACAGAAGCGAGGAAGGAAATAACTATAGAGAGAGAAGTGGCAAATCCTTTCATGATATTGTCGGCGTACTTGATCACAAGTGCTGTAATTAGTCCACCTAGGACCTGTGTAAGGACCGTCGCCCAAGCCCATGGCGTAAAATTGGCGAACAGGTGGGTAATAGAGGGTACACTGTGGGCGGAAGTGCCAAGGGAAGGTGACGGCGCCATGAGGATAGGAACGAGTGCCGGAAGCAGTGAGAATAGGGAGAGCTGCACATTGCGGACCCAGAGATCGGCTGTCGAGTTCTTGAGCACCATCTCAAAATACACCCCGGCGAGGCCTGAGGTGAAGCACGCAGCGGTGACAGCCAGAAAGCCTTTGAACGGCACCATGGTATGAACATCGTTAGATGGATTGTCACCGGAAGGACCCTTTGCTGAACTGCACTGGATCTGGACAATACCAACACCGAGCGCGAGGAAAAATAGCGCTAGCCACTTGAGGGGTGTTAATTTGCGGCGGAGGAGGAAGACGGAAAACGCGGCGGTAGTAAGGATCTTCATCTGGTAAGATACTTGAAAGGTGGCAGCATCCAGATTGGAGGCTGCGACAAATTGAAGATTATTCTGAATGACTGTGCGGAAACAGAGAGGTTAATGCGATTGTACCGGAAAAAGCTTGAGTCAGCTAACCGTAAAGTATTGCGGGAATAGACAATTTCCAGCAGTCGGAACGGAATACCTCCTTTCCAACAATTCTACACCGCTCTAGGAATACACTGGGATTGAGGGGTGAACTTGCCAGACGGTTGGGAAGAGGAAGGGCGTATGCATGCTGAGTCGAGCTGGGGCGTACCCTACACAATGCAATAAGCAGTGATATAAGGCCTTTTAGAAGCTCGGTTGCAAGGACTGCGGATGCTGCGGAGTAAGCCCGAGACGGGGGCAGCGACACACGGGAATAATGCATGAGCAAAGAAAGGGCAGCATTCTGGACTGCTAGAGTAACAAGACTGGAAAGAAGAGCGTCAGAATTCGCAGATGGGCACGGTGGACGATGATTGAAAAGATTGAGAATGGCTTAAGGCTGTAACCAGTGCGCGAGTGATGGCGACGAATAGGAAAGACATACGAGATGTACTTGAGGGGCACGCCACAGAGAGAGGGCGCAGAAACAGGGGAAGAGGAAGGTTGTTCGGAACGGTCCTTATCGTGGATGACATCGAGATGGACAGATTTGAGAGGGTGTTTTCCGTTCCAGAACAGAATTTTGGAGTCAGAGAGTGGCATGTGAGGGGAAATTCGCCGACGAGACCGTGCTCTGCGGAACCAAATTGAAAGAGCTGGGACTCCTGCGAAGGAAAGGCAGACGAAGGGGAGGGGGGAAGGGAGAGAGGGAGAGAGGAATGGGGCGAAGGCGATGGCCAAGGCGAACCAACAGAATACGCGGTTTGCCGAGTCGCGCGTCGTCTCCTTTTCAATTCAGAATTTATTTAATTTTTTACCAAAATTTCATTTGTCGTCCCATTCAACCCGTGGGAAAGCGACCCCTTGAAACGCGTGACGTCACTGCCACCCTCAACTGTCTTGGGCAGTCTTCGCTGTCACCATCACCAACTACCTTCGGCACAGTTTCTTATATCGTTTCAACAACACCTTCGCATCTGTAGCGATCTGCAGCAGGGGACATTCTTCAGTAATCTTTGTCTGGGACTTGTTTGTCAAACATATCACCTGTTCTTTTTCGCGCATCCCTTCCAGATCTCTTCTCACTTCCCGTAGCAACTTGCGGTGTGCCTGTGTTCGCTTCGTGGGAGTTCTTTCAACTGCCTTCTGTGAGCACACCTGCAAGATAGGAATTCTTCTCCAGGCAAACCACTGACTGAGTTGGCTGACTTCGTTTATGCTCTCCCTACGCTGGAAATCGCTCAAGCCAGTCGCGCTTGTTTCGTTGACCATATTCTTTGCCGCATTTATCAAGCACAATCAGTTAGCTCATTCCTTGAATCGAATACTCACACGTTGGGTGTTCCATTCTCGTGCAGCATTGGCGAAGGCCTGTACGCTTATGCACTCTGTATCATGCATATTTTGGACAGCTGTTTCAACTTGGTCTCTGGAAGATACGATGTTAAATCGTATAGCATACACTGTCATTTCGGAAAAACGCGCATATATGCATTCATTTCCTCAACAATCGCGGCGGCATGGCCACGGAACTCGGCTGCACACAACGCGAATTGTCGCTTGAGGTTGGCGCCCGCGGCTTTTTGGGCTTTCTCTGTGGTGCATTAGAATGCGCTGCAACGTCCTCTCGTTTGCGGACTCACGACGGATCTGCTGAAGAGCAAGAAAATATTCCACGCTATCGCTGGAAGCAGAAACTGTCAACCCGAAATGACAATGTATTTAAGAGTGCTGACATTGCTTGATCCCCGTCGTCGGAGAGGTCTGCATCCAGATCATCCTCGGTTTCTTCCGCTAACACTCGTTGTGCCAGCTCATGATTTTGGCGTGTGGTGGCTATCGTCCCATTTGGCAAGGGTCTGCTAATGGAGAGTGCGTGGACTCACCGAGTGAGCTCCCTTTACTAGGCATATAAGCTTACTTTGGAGTGGTGCACGAAAAGAGGCCGGACACGCCACGAAAACGAAAGCCATCTAGATCATGTGATGAGTGACGAGAAAATATAATCACGTGCACAGACATACCAGGTATGCGATTTGTATGTGATTTTTGCTTGGGCCAGTGTTGGCGTTGACTACTACAGT
>WNFR01001925.1_pt1 | contig 21983 bp, 20 predicted proteins | sample 5400221 | NCBI WGS metagenome assembly WNFR01 (sample SAMN13153357, study PRJNA577476) | soil metagenome | isolation source: 40 cm soil under Madrone tree | place: USA:California | collected 2016-06-14 | reverse complement strand
AGGTCGGCTATTCGGGCAGAACGCGTGCACTGACGTCCTTGAACCGCCACCCCTCATCCGTGAACACACACGTTCCGCGGTAGTGAACGGACATGGCGATCTTTCCCGGTCCGTCCATCCAATTCGTAACGAGCGCCCTAAATACGATGTTCGCTTCCTTTGCGGTCGCGCCAGGCTCTACTAATATATCCGTCATCTGGTGCCGCGCTTTGCGCTGGAATCGATTGATGGCCGAGGTCACTATCAATTCGGCGAGCGCCTCGCGTCCGGTGAAGGTTTGCCGAGGTAGGCCCGACCCTCCCAGCGCCACCGGCGGAGAATTCTCACGCGTCCAGCTACCATCGAGGGTGTAGAGGTTTGCGAACTCTTTGGCATCGCCCGCGTCAGTGTGCAACGCATAGCGCGCAATGAGATTGCGTATTTGCAGTTCGTCGGCAGGCGGCAGAAACGAAAATGCCATTGGGTTGATTTCCTGAATGCGGTTTTACGGCGAGCAAAATCCAGTCTGCTAAAATGTCGCAATGGAAACTTGCGGTTCACAATTCGCGCTCGACGCATTATAGCGTCGAGCGATTCGGCGGATCATGAACCGGCGAGTGGCGACTATTTCACGTCATGCCGCAGCAACGTGCGACGACGCTTGATCGATCAGCGGCGCAAGCAAATCGGCACACTCCTCGCGCGTCAACACTTCCGCGGGTGGACACTTGCGATAACTCGGCGCACCCGCCCACACAATTTCGTTTTGCAGCCAGTTGCGATCGTCATAGTGCCAAAACATGGCTTTGTCGCATGTCTGAATATAAACAGCATCCATGTCATCGACGAGGGCGCCTTGGCTCATCGCATATCGGGCGGGGTACAACGTTTGGAACGTCGAGAAGGACGAAAATCCCCAATCATTGACCATCAATCGCTCATTCGTGAGCATCTGGACGCAAATATCCTCATCGACGAGGAATTTGTACAGAGTGTGTATGGCTTTCATGCCTTTGAAATTGACCGACCCGCCGACTGTGTGACTCCAATATTCGGGTTCCTCCACGGTCATCCCGGGTATCAGGATTTCTTCATAACGACCACTCACCTCCAGCATCGCATGACGCCGGTAGTTGCCGATCATTGCGATGTGACGGCGGTTGGTGAGCGTCGGAAGCAGCCTATCGGCCGCTTGTGTCAGTTTGGTGATATCTAATTTCATGGTGCGATTTCCCCGTTTTAACTTTGCCGAGTCAAGTCAACCAAAGACTGCCGAATCCGGGACGCACTCCCGCAATCCCCTATAACCCCAGCCTTGTGGCCGATTCTAACAGTCAAGCCTCGCCCCTGTTGTCCCACTTGTTCGGGACAGAGGCGCCTACGCGTTGGTGCTACAACGAAGGCGGGCACCAGATACGGGCAATGCAGTCCCAGTGCTCTGTCGCAGCATATTGCTACAGCGTCGCAGGACTGGTCTGTCGGGGATGGAACCCTGCGGGTCATGAGTGCGGTGAGTGTTGGGGGCTGCAGAAACACTCTAACTTTCGTCCAGCTTGGGACCGGCTTCAATGGGAACTTCGCGCATGGCCAAAATCCTGATCGTCTATTACAGCAGCACCGGCCACACCTATCAGATGGCCAAGGCAATTGGGGAGGGGGCCGAATCTGTCGGCGCTGAGGTTCGATTGCGCAAGGTCGCCGAAATCGCTCCCGACGCAGCGATTGATTCACGGCCGGGATGGCGCGAACATTTAAACGCCACTGCGGGGATTCCCGAGGCCAAGACCGAGGACCTCGACTGGGCGGATGGTTTCCTGTTTGGGACACCGACGCGTTTCGGGCTGCCCGCTGCGCAGCTAAAGCAGTTTCTAGATCAGAGCGGCGGCTTATGGTTCCAGGGAAAACTGCAGGACAAGCCAGTTGGCGTCTTTGGCGGTGCGGCCAATGCGCATGGCGGACAGGAAGCGACGCTTCTTGCACTCAACAACGTATTTTACCACTGGGGTTCCATCATTGTGCCGACGGGTTTCACCAGTCCGTCCATTCGCGCGGCCGGCGGCAATCCGTATGGCGTTAGCTATACCGCGTCGCCCGATGCCAAGATACCGCAGGCACACCTCGATGCGGCCCACTTCCAGGGGCAGCGAGTTGGACGTTATGCCGAAGTGGTTGCCGCCCGTCGTAGCTATCTGTCAGGCAAGGCTGGGTAAGCATTATGCGCCGTCGGTGGCGGCCTCGCTCTCGATTGTCGTACAACGGCATGCTATTGAGCGACGTCCGACAGCACCCGACCATCCGAACATCAATCACACTGGTTCAAATGAGTCGATGGAGCGCTGAGAGTGGCCCGCGCGGGCGCTGGTGTTTTCAAGCAAGCGCGCCCGTCATGAAATGGACCGGTACGGTCGCCGCGGCCGCGATGATCCTAGCCACGATGCTCGCCACGCCTACGTGGGCGCGGGACAAACAGGCCGAGGCGGCGATTCTATCAATCGAGCATGCCATCGTGGATGCTCGGTCGGTAGACAGCGTGGCTCAGTATTTCGATCCTCAAGTCGTGATGTACGATTTCATGCCACCGACAGTTCGAGGACTATCTGCTCTTATCGGGCATGTCAAAGAGGTCTTTGCGGGAATGCCCAGCTTTGATGTCCATATTCTCGAGATGCATATCACGGCTGATCGCGAACTTGGATTCGCAAACAGTGTTCAACGCGTGATCGTGAAGGACGCCATGGGGTCGATCACCCTCGACGGCGTCTTTCGGAACACGAACTGCTATCGCAAGGTGAATGGGCGTTGGCGGATCCAGTACGAACATATTTCCTTTCCGGTCGATCTTGCGTCCGGAAAGGTGGTTCTGCAACTCAACCAACCCTAATCGTGGGAGAACCTCAGTCCCCCGCGCCTGGGACTGACACGATACCTTGGCATGCGGTGAGATTCACGGCGGGAACGCCCTGCGCCGCCCGTCACCTCGGTCTGCAAACGGATGCACGCGAGATAGGCTAAAGGATGGAATGTAGGCTAAGTATGAACGAGCGATTGGCAACATTAATCGACGTCGGTCCGCGGGACGGCTTTCAGTCGATTGGAACGATCATCCCGACGGCGACAAAGATATCGCTCCTCCAGGGTCTACATGCCGCTGGTGTAAGGCGCATAGAAGCGACTTCGTTCGTCAGCGAAAAGGCCGTGCCGCAGTTCGCCGATGCTGTGGAGATACTTTCCGCCGCGCAAGTCCTGCCGGAGATGGATCCTCAGGTGTTGGTGCCGAACGAGCGCCACGCTGAGCGAGCGATTCGCGCCGGGGCCAAGCATCTCGCGTTTGTATTGTCCGTCTCTGAGAAGCATAACCAAAATAATGTACGCCGGACGCCGAGAGAATCCGCAGCGGAGTACCGCCGAATCGTGGCAGGAGTTCCGGCCGGCACCAAGATTCGTCTGAATCTCGCGACGGCCTTTGATTGCCCTTTTGACGGCGCCATCGAGCTAGAGACGACGCTCACGTTCATGGAAGAACTCGTCGACGCTGCACCCGATGCCGAGATCTGCCCCTGTGACACGACGGGTCGTGTAACGCCGGACCGCGTCAGCATACTATTCGCGGCGGCCAAAGTCCGCTTCCCGGCAACGCGCCACTGGGCGTATCACGGCCATGACACGTTTGGACTCGGAGTTGCGAACGTGGTGGCCGCTTGGGGCGCGGGCGTCGACCGGATTGATGCCTCCATCGCTGGGCTCGGCGGTTGTCCTTTCGCGCCGGGGGCTACCGGCAATGTGGCGAGCGAGGATGTCGTATGGATGTTTCAGAATATGGGCGTGCGGACGGGTATCGACATTGCATTGCTGACTGAGGTTGCGCGAAGAGCGGCCGCCTTGCCGGGCGCACTTTCGGGGGGCCGAGTCAGAGAGGCGCTGGCAGCGCAGCTCTGTCTAGCAAGGTCATCCCGCGGGGTGTCGGTTGCATGAGCACGAATTCGTACACACTGTTCGAGAAGATCTGGAATGCCCATGTTGTTTCGCAAACATCGGGCGGTGACTGGCTGCTCTATATTGACCGCCATCTCCTCAACGAGGTGACCAGTCCGCAAGCCTTTGAAGGACTGCGCATGGCCGGCCGAGCAGTTCGGCGGCCAAAGGCGACAATCGCCGTCGCCGACCACAATGTGCCGACCGAAGCGCGTCATCTCCAAATCGCCGACGAGCAGAGCCGAATCCAGGTTGAGGCACTGGAGAGCAATGTTGCAAGCTTTGGGGTTCCCTATGTTCCGTTGCGAAGTGCGGCCCAGGGCATCGTTCATGTGATCGGCCCTGAACTGGGGCTCACGCTCCCCGGCATGACCATCGTCTGCGGAGATAGCCACACTTCGACGCACGGAGCATTCGGCGCGCTGGCGTTTGGAATCGGTACTTCGGAGGTCGAGCATGTGCTGGCCACTCAGACGTTGCTGCAAAAACCGGCGCGCACCCTGCTGGTCCAAGTCCGCGGACAACTTGCCTCCGGCGTGACCGCCAAGGATCTAATACTCGCGGTCATTGGTCAGATCGGCACGGCCGGCGCCACCGGTCATGTGATTGAATATGCCGGCGAGGCGATTACCCAACTGGATATGGCGGGCCGTATGACAGTCTGCAATATGTCCATAGAAGCGGGCGCTCGGGCCGGCCTGATTGCTCCCGACTCCACGACCTTCGCCTATCTCGAAGGCAGGCCACTCGCGCCCACGGGAGAGGCATTCATGGCAGCCAAAGAACGCTGGCTTAGGCTGCGATCGGACCCAGGCGCGCGTTACGACAAAGTAGTGGTTGTGAACGCCGCGGCGGTCGTTCCGATGGTGACCTGGGGCACTACACCCGAGGCGGTACTTGGCATCGATGGTGTGGTGCCAGATCCGGATGCAATGAGCGAACCGGCGAATGCCGCGCAGATGCGGGCGATGCTCGACTACATGGGGCTCGAGCCAGGTCGCCCGCTCAACGGGTTGCCCGTGGACGTCGTGTTCATCGGTAGCTGCACCAACAGCCGCATCGAGGATCTTCGCGCCGCCGCGGCAATTATTCGGGGCGGGAGCGTAGCCGATCATGTTCGTGCGCTGGTGGTGCCGGGGTCCGGGCAAGTAAAGGCACAGGCGGAAAAGGAGGGACTCGACAGGTTATTCCGACAGGCCGGGTTCGAGTGGCGCGAAGCCGGTTGCTCCATGTGTCTGGGTATGAACCCGGACCGGCTGAAACCAGGCGAGCGTTGCGCTTCCACCTCTAACCGCAATTTTGAGGGACGTCAGGGGCCCGGCGGCCGGACGCATCTCATGTCGCCCGCCATGGCCGCCGCCGCCGCCATTCGCGGCCACATCGTTGATATCCGGAGGCTTTAGTCCGTGCGCCGCTTCGACACACTCACGGCGATTGCAGCGCCGCTGCCGATGGTCAATATCGATACCGACAGGATCCTGCCGGGTCGCTTCCTGAAAACGATTCGGCGCCAAGGTTTGGGACCGGCACTCTTTCACGCGTTGCGGTTCGATGATGCGGGCGCGGAGCGCGGGAACTTCATCCTGAATCGCCCGCCCTGGCGGGAGGCACAAATACTCATCGCCGGTGATAATTTCGGGTGTGGGTCAAGTCGTGAGCATGCGCCCTGGGCGCTGACAGATTTTGGTTTTCGCTGCTTGATCGCACCCAGTTTTGCGGACATCTTCTACAACAACTGCTTCAAGAACGGCCTCTTGCCGATTACGCTCGAAGGGAGCCTCGTCGAGCAATTGCTGGTCGATTCTGCGGTGCCCGAGACCGCAACACTCACAATCGACCTGGCCGCCCAAAGCATCTGCAGGGCCGACGGAGCACCCGTTGCGTTCAATATCGCGCCCGAACGCAAGCGAGCCCTTCTTCATGGTCTGGATGAGATCGCCGAAACTTTGCAACTTGCGTCGCACATCGCCGTTTACGAGTCATTGCATCGCGACGTCGAGTCGGAGAATGTAGCTGATATCTGTCGTTCGCTTTGAATCCCGGGAAATCCACATCGCGAGATACGTTTAATGCCCGTAGATCATGAGATAGAATTCGAATGGGTGCATCTGTCCCATCAGGAGCCCTCAGCTTTCGTTGAGACTTATGGTTTTTCGGGCAATCAGGGGACGATTAATTTGGAAGGAATCCGAATACGTCCGGTCGGAAAACCTTCTGACACACTCCTCGTGTTCATGCATCCGGCCTCCACCTTGCAGCTTCTACCGGTGCCGCGCGCCGCGGCGCGCCGCGGCGCACACGTGTTGTGCGCTGGAAGCCGCTATCAGCGAAACGATACGGCGGCGATCCTAGAGAAAGTTCTGCTCGATCTGGGGGCATATATTCGGCACGCGCGCGAAGTGTGGCGCTACAGACACGTTATCTTGGTCGGCTGGAGCGGGGGCGGTTCGCTGGCACTTTTCTATCAGTCGCAAGCCGAGCGGCCGACAATCACGCGCACGCCCGCCGGGGATCCAGCCGATATGGCTGCCTGCGGCCTGATTCCGGCCGACGCAGTCGTTTTTCAAGCCGCCCATATTTCGCGCGCTCGCTTACTGCTCGACATTATCGATCCGTCGGTGCGTACTGAGAACGAACCGGACGACATCGATCCGACTCTAGATATTTATGATCGCGGAAATCCGAATCAGCCGCCGTACTGTGCCGAGTTCGTTGCCGCTTACCGAACTGCGCAACTGGCGCGCATGCGACGAATCACAGCATGGGCAAAGGAACGGCTTGAGCGTCTACGCGCGAAAGGCGGCGCGGAGATCGAACGCGGATTCGTGACCCACCGGACCCTGGCAGACCCGCGCTTTTTGGATCCGGCGCTCGATCCCAATGATCGTCGTCCCCGCTGGTGCTATCTTGGCAATCCGGAAACGGTGAATAACGGTCCGGTCGGACTCGCTCGCTTCTCGACGTTGCGATCGTGGCTCTCGCAATGGTCAATCGACGATAGCAATGCCGATGGTCTGAAGGCCGTGGCTACGCTTCGCGCGCCTTTGCTCGTGATCGAGAACAGCGCGGACGATGCTGTGCCGCAAACCCATTCGAAGTCGATCTTTGATGCGGCGACGACAGCGGATAAGCAATTCGCGTTGGTCAGGGGCGCTACTCACTACTATGTCGGTCAACCTGAGCTGCTGAATGAGAGCACCGGTCTGATCCAGAATTGGCTCATCGAGCGCGGGCTCATCCGGCTATGACGCTTTTCAACCTGTTGGCTCAGAGCGCACGCCGTTATCCGTATCGGGGTGCCGTCTATCTTGGCGCCGACGAGCAATTGACCTATTTGGTACTCGAAAGCCGCGCGTTGCGTCTTGCCAGAGCTCTACGCACGCGGGCTACATTAGGCGACCGGATTATGATTGTCTCGAAGAATTGCGTGGAATTCATCGAGATTATGTTCGCGACGTGGGCCGCCGGAATGGTCGTCGTTCCGGTGAACGCGAAGTTGCATGAACGCGAGATTGCGGTGATTGTCTCAGATGCTGAGCCTGGTGTCGTTTTCGCGTCGAAGAGTATTTCACATGCTCTGGCACCGCTCGTGCCTGGACCGACTGCGCCAGAGATCATCGCCATTGGCGGTGAGGAGTATGGGCTGATGATAGACGGCGAGCCCACGCCTCCCCACCCCGTAGGCACCGACGAGCTTGCCTGGTTGTTCTACACGAGTGGAACTACGGGTCGCCCGAAGGGAGCGATGCTGACGCATCGGAATTTATTGGCGATGACGATTGCGCATCTTGCCGATTTTGATAGTGTGGAAGACGATGCGAGTCTGGTTCATGCCGCACCGATGTCGCATGGCTCGGGTCTGTACATGCTGCCCTACATCGCGCGGGCGGCCCGCCAAGTGATTCCCAAGTCGGCAGGCTATGATGCCGCCGAGTTCCTCGATCTATGCGAGGTACACTCGTCGGTCTCGGCATTCCTTGCGCCAACAATGGTTCAACGCCTTCGCCTTGAGGCGGAAAGCAGTGGCCGGCGGCCCGCAAACCTTCATCTAATCATCTATGGTGGCGGCCCCATGTACGTTAGCGAGCTGAAACACGCCCTTGCTGTCTTTGGGCCCGTTTTCGCGCAGCTCTACGGGCAGGGCGAAGCGCCGTTGACCATCACCGGTATGCGCCGTAGCGATCATTTGACCAACGATGAGACTGTACTGGGTTCGGTCGGATGGCCGCGATCTGGCGTCGAAGTGGCGATTGTTGACGGCGATCACCGTCCCCTTCCGGCGGGCGAGGTGGGCGAAATCGTTTGCCGCGGCGATGTGGTCATGCAGGGGTACTGGAAGAATCCGGCAGCCACGGCGGATACGCTGCGTGGCGGCTGGCTACATACGGGCGACATTGGTGTCTTTGCGCCCAATGGCCTCCTCACGCTGCGCGACCGCTCCAAAGATCTCATCATCTCGGGCGGCTCGAATATCTATCCGCGTGAGGTCGAAGAAGCGTTACTGAAACACCCTGATGTCGCCGAGGTAGCTGTCGTGGGCCGGCCTGATGCTGAATGGGGCGAGATCGTGATTGCATTTGTCGTCGCCCACAAGGGGCGGCAGCCCAGTGAGTCCGAACTCGATGCGCATTGTCTTGCACATATCGCCCGGTTCAAACGGCCGAAAGCCTACGTTTTCCGGCAAGACCTGCCCAAGAGCAGCTACGGCAAGGTACTCAAGCACGAGCTCACCGTGCCCGCGGCCCTATTCCCCGTGAAGACCGATTGACAGGATTTCAAGCCGGCGCGAACGCGGGGAGCACCCCGTCAAGGTGCGCCGGGTCTGTCCATGGACGGCATTTTTGCGCGCCACGATCCAGGCGACACGCCCTCTAAACGCTTGAACGCGCGGCTGAGCGCGGTGTCAGATTCATAGCCCACTTTTGTCGCGACTTCGGCCAATCCACATCCTTGGCGCAGGAGCGCCTTCGCGCGATACATCCGCCAGTTCGCGAGATACCCCAACGGGGACTCGCCAATGATGGACTTAAATGCCGCCGCGAAACTTGAACGAGAAAGACCGGCTTTACGCGCAAGCTGATCCACCTTCCAGGGATGCGCTATATCGTTATGCATCGCCTTGATCGCGGCGGCCAGACGCCGGTTCTTGAGTCCTGCAAGCCAACCGCCGACCGGCTCGCCTTCGGCGGCGAACCAGGTACGGATCGTCTGCACGAACAGCACATCGGTCAGACGGCCAATTATCAGCCCCGCGCCAAGCCCGTCCTCGCTGGTCTCCATGCCGATCAGGTGCAGGGTAGTTTGGAGGAAATTGGACTCCGTGTCGCCAAGCTTCACGTGGATCAAATTCGGCAGCAGCGCCATCAAGGGTTCGCCGGCTGTAGGGTCGAATGAGAGTCGCGCCGAAACCATCTCAACCGTCGATCCGTCGCCGCCATACCGGACGGTACGGCCATCGATCTGACTAAATACGGCAGAGCAGGGCACCCGCGGGCGATCAATCTCATCGCTCATCGAGAATTCCGTGCCCGCCTTGATAACCAATCCGTCACTCGCTTTCAGAGGGATCGGGTTCATTCCTTCGGCGGTCAACCAACACGTTCCACGAGCGATAACGAGAATGCGAGCCTGATACCCCGTGTCAAACGTAATGCCCCACGGGGCGCCAAATTGCATTCGCACGTAGAGCGAACTCTCTACGCCCATTGTCATGATGACATCGTCAAATGCGTTCATGGTCCGAGAATATTGGACGGACGGTCAAGAATCAATGCATTTCGATCATTCATCGTCCGGTAGCAATGGTTTTATCTATGCGGGACCGGAAAGCGGAGTTTAGATATGCCAAAACTGGACAAGCAAGTAGCGCTCATCACCGGAGGAAACAGCGGGCTCGGACTTGCCACTGCGAAGCTCTTCGCTGCTGAGGGCGCGCAGGTGATCATTACCGGACGGCGCAAAGCGGCCGTTGACGAGGCGGCTGCCGCTATCGGTCATAACGCAGTTGGATTGCAGAGTGATGCGTCCGATCTGCAGGATATCGATGGGCTCTTTGCCGAAATCGGGCGCCGCTTCGGCCACCTCGACATCATTTTCGCAAATGCCGGCAGCCTGACGCTGGCGCCATTTGGCCAAGTGAGTCCCGCGCAGTTTGATTTCGAATTCGCGACCAATGTGCGCGGTGTCTTCTTCACGGTCCAGAAGGCGCTGCCTCTATTGCGTGACGGAGCCTCGATAATCCTCAATGCATCCGTTGCCCACTATACGGGCAACGCGGGCTACTCAGTGTATGCCGCGGCAAAGGCTGCGGTTCGATCCTTCGCCCGAAATTGGTCCGTCGATCTGAAGCACCGCAAGATTCGGGTCAATTGCATCAGCCCCGGGCCGCACGAAACGCCGATCATCGAGAAAATGGGCGTGACGCCAGAGGTCATGGCGAATGTCCTCATTCCCCACATTCTCGCGCAAGTGCCCCTGGGGCGCATGGGACAGCCGGAAGAACTTGCGACCGCGGCACTATTCCTGGCCAGTAGCGACAGCTCGTTCGTGACCGGTATCGACCTCTGCGTCGATGGCGGCATGGGACAAGTCTAAGACTCATCGGCCACCGTGTTGCGCTCGGTAACTCAAGCTCTCAAGCGATCGGTCGCGAATAGCTTGACCGTCATTCGATCATCGTCAGATCTGTATTTCCTATCCTCATCACATCAAGGAACCAATTATGCGTAGTTACCGCCTTAAGAAAGTAGGTAGCATCGATGGCCTCATCGCCGGGGAAGAGAAAATTCCAACGCCGGGTGTCGGCGAGGTATTGGTGAAGGTCCATGCAAGCTCGCTCAACTTTCGCGACTTCGTCATCGTCAACGGCTGGTATCCGGTGCCGGTGCCGGCCGATCGCGTGCCGCTAACCGACGGCGCGGGCGAAGTTCAGGCCTTGGGCGCAGGCGTGAGCCGCTTCAAGGTGGGTGACCGTGTCGTCAATGCATTCTTTCTCAACTGGTTCGGCGGCACATTCAACGTCATGCCCCAGCAGTACGTCATCGAACATGACGGCTGGTTGACGGAGTACAAAGTTCTCAGCGCCGAAGCGCTGTCGTTGCTACCGGATTACTTGACGTACGAGGAAGGCGCCACATTGCCGTGCGCCGGAGTGACAGCGTGGTCGGCGCTTGCTGGCGTGGGGGCGGGTGATACGGTTCTAACGCAGGGTACCGGTGGCGTTTCAATTTTTGCCATTCAGCTAGCCAAAGCGATGGGCGCACGTGTCATTGCAACGACATCGAACCCAGAGAAGGCCGATCGCCTGCGTGGCCTCGGCGCTGATCATGTGATCGACTACAAGGCAAACCCCGCGTGGGGCGAAGAAGCTCGAGCATTAACGTTAGGACGTGGCGTAGATCGAATCGTGGAAGTAGGCGGACCTGGTACGTTGCCGCAATCGGTCAAGGCCGTGGCATATGGCGGTCAGATTTCCTTGGTCGGCATCTTGGGGGGCGCGGAAGGTGGTGTCGAATTCATGGCGATGTTCCTCAGCCTCGCTCGTTTTCAGCCCATTGTGGTTGGCAGCCGCCGTGATCTGGAGGACATGATCCGTGTGATGTCGCAGCATCACGTTAAACCCGTAATCGACAGCACGTACGGTTTTGGCGATGTTCGCAACGCCTGGGATCATTACGTCGCGCGGCAATTGTTTGGTAAGGTCGTTATCCGTCATTGAGGGTTGGATTGCTCGGTGTCGACTAAGAATCATGCAGGTTCGGTGCAGAAGTCGCACCGGCAGCTTACCGAGCCCAGTATAACTTGATTCAATTTGTCCCAAAGGAAGTGTTCCAATGCCAGCCTATGTCATCTTCATTCGCGAGAAAACACACGACCAATCAGAACTCGACGCATACCGGGCCGCGGTGGCGACGAGTTTAGAAGGTATTCCAGTAAAAATGCTGGCGGCCTACGGCGCACAGGTGGTCCTGGAAGGGCCCGTTCCGGAGGGCGTCGCAATCGCGGAATTCCCAAGCGTGACAGCCGTGACCGATTGGTATCACAGCCCAGACTATCAGCGCGTCGTTCAACACCGCTTCAAAGGCGCTACTTATCGGGCGATTATCGTGGAAGGCTTATAGCGTCCACCGTCGAGGTTCAGGGTTATCGATGACCGCCTCGGCAACTGCCGTCCGCATAACCCGGGACGTAGAAGTCTCAAGTCTCTCACCGCGGTCAGGCGTGTTCCGGAGGACATGTGTGAGCACGACGAGTAGGAAATCCGCCTTTGCAATCATACATAACGCTCAGATTCCGAAAGCCGCCTGAAAAATTGCTGTCGCGTGCCCCAATTGACCGGTCGTCTCCCCACCTCGTTGTGCGTTTGCATATGCCGATTCGGGAAATGCTAGGAGATTCCATAGTTTAGCGGTATTATTACAATAAATGCACGGCGACGTGGGGGGCAAAGATGCATAGGTTCGACCTCGAATGTATTGGGTTGACTGCTGGCGGTTTTGGCGGCGTCTCACAGGTCGTGGATTACATCGGCAGAGAAGGCTTTCACGGCCACTTGTTGGCGTTCTTGCACGAGGCGGTGGGAGCTGAACACTGCGCTACGTTCGTCTTGAACCAAGAAAAGCCGAAAGTAATCGGTGCTATGAGCCTGGACGGGCATGCTGCCAATCAACAAATTGACCTCTATCTAAACAAGTATTGGCGGCTGGATCCGACCCTCTCTGCTGCGCGCGGAATGACTGATCGCAAGTCGGCCAGTCTCTTGCGGCTGGACGTCGGCCGTTTGCCTCCGTCTGGTCTGCGAGATCTGGTGTATCGCAAGACGCATATCAGCGATCGAGTGCTGCTGTCCGGCCCGGGCGCCAGTCTGAGCGTGCTCCGCTCGGAGAAAAGCGGCAAGTTTTCCGGCGTGGAAATTGATCGCCTGAGTGCCGTCGGATATGTACTGCTCTCCATTGTGGAAAAGCACGTTGAATTCGTCACCCGCCCAAGCGACTTGTCTGCTGCGTTCGGCTCGCTTCAGGAGATTATGAGTTGCATCGCCAATTCGCCAGAAAGAATTCCTCGGCGCGAAGTCGAAGTGTGTGCGTTGATTCTGTTTGGCGTGTCAACTATGGGTATTGCTTCGCGTCTGAATATTGGCGAGGAAACAGTCAAGACATACCGCAAACGTGCCTATATACGCTTGGGCATAGCCACTCAACGTGAATTGCTAGCCTGGTATGTCGAGCGTTGGGGCAGACGCCGTATTTCGCTTAACTGAGAAGAATCGCCATATCACGCGCTTCCCGTTGCGCAGGAGAGAGCGATCGCCCGACAGCTAATCGGATTTGTGTAGCCCTCCGCGGCGATAGGTCGTGCAGGGCGATAATTGATCACGTGCCATTGCGCCGCCCATTCATTCCTTCAAAGCCATGTCAGGAAACTCCCAAATTATTGGTGCATATGCGGATCGCGTGATGTTCGGCTAGTTTGTTCGGGTCGCAACAGCCCGATCGCAGTAAGCACACTTAGAAGAGAAACGGCAGTTGCCGATAGGACTGCTAAACTTGTACCGCTCCATCTTAGCGGGGCATTGTTTATCCGCCAGGCGCGGATGCCCGACCAGACCAGCAACGCGGAAGTGGCGATCATGATCATGAGGCAGGCGGCATTAAGCATGCGACCTTCTTACGAGTGTCATGTCATCGCGCTCGTCAGTGAGTTGAAGTGTGGCCGACTAGGTGCAGTCATTGTGCAAGACACTCCAGGCCGGAGGTCCTTCCATGCAGGGTATCGCGCTCAAATACTCGTATACCGCCCGCAGCTCGTGCCTCCGTCAGGCCGATTTGACGCACCGGCGCGCACTGTGCCGTTTCTAAGCGCGACCTTGCGCTGCGGCCGCCGCTCTGCTCCCTTCAGTCCACCGTCAGTTCATCGTGCGGCGTTATGGCCAGCCGCTCAAGGGCCTCCATGTCCGGGTTGGAAAGGATGACGCCGCAAGCCGCTACATTCTGTTCGAGATGCCCGATGGAAGACGTGCCCGGAATAACGATTGTCACAGGCGATTTTTTCAATAGCCATGCAAGAGCCACCTGCCCCGGTGTGGCCGCGGTTCGAGCCAGGATCCGCGACATCGCCTTTGTTTTTGACAAAGCACCCACCGTCTGCGGATAAAAGGGAATGAAACCAATATGGTTCCGCTCGCAATAAGCCAGCACATCATCATGTTTGCGAGTGACCAGATTGTAGCGATTCTGCACCGTCGCAATCTCGACCACCGATCGCGCACGAGCGATCTCGTCGACGCCGACCTCAGAAAGACCGATATGACGGATCTTGCCTTCGTCGCGCAGAGCCCGGAAAACGCGCATGGTTTCCTCAATGGGCGTCGATGGATCGACCCGATGAAGCTGATAAAGATCGATGCGCTGGACGCCTAGATTGCGCAGGCTCCTTTCCACGGCGCGACGGATATGCGCCTCCGTGCCATTCATGGACATGCCTGGATTTTCCACGGTCGCCGGGCCGCTGCGAATCAGACCGGCTTTCGTGCCGATAACTAGGTTTGGAGGATACGGGTGCAGCGCTTCGCGAATGATCCGTTCGTTGTCGTCGGGGCCGTAAACATCGGCCGTATCGATGAAATTGATGCCGAGCTGCACAGCTCGGTGCAGAACGGACCGAGCATTAGCCGCATCGTCCGGAGGCCCCCATACGCCCGGCCCGGTCAGCCGCATTGCGCCAAACGCCGTGCGTCGCACCGGAATATCACCGCCAATATGAAATGTATCGCTCTGCGCTGCCGTGTTCATTGCTGTTCCTTTTTCCAGGTCAGGAAGCTTAAACTCTAAGCGTGGACCATACTCCACGGTCAAGAGAGCACTGATGCTGATTTCGGAGTTTGTGCGAGTAACGGGGCTCAGCCGCGACACAACACGATTCTATGTGCGTCTCGGCCTTCTGCGGCCCAAGTCGAACGGTAAGGGCGGCCGCCATCCTTATCAATCGTTCACCGATGAGGATGTTCGAGCCGTGGAGGTCATTCGGGTCGCACAGTCCCTCGGCATGTCGCTGAAGGAGATCGCGGCCCTCAACGAGGAGCGCCGCGACGGCCGCATCACACGACAGCGCAGCATTGAAGTGATGACTGCGCGGCTCGCGCTGCTAGAGACCAAGGCATTCGAGCTGAAGGCGATGACCCGGTACGTACGTGCCAAGATCGGATGGCTGAGAGGCGGCGAGCAAGATCTAAAGCCGGATTTCCGGCACTATGCGGGAAGAGTGGATGCGCGCGCAGTCAAAAAGTCGAATCCCACAGTAAGCGATTCCAGGTCGCCAGTATTGAATGGCAAAAATGCTGTTCGAACGCGTAAAGTAAGCACCCGTTGATTTCTCCCACCGGTGCGCCTGGCTCCCCCTTCCTCGAGGCGCCCACTTCTTGCAATCGCTGCCGCTCTATCGATATATATCCGCCCGGATCGTATCAGAGCCGGCCGAGCCAGACCCGAGCGGCCGTCAGAACTCCGGCACCGACACTCCGCTGCTCGCCTGCCGCGAAAACAGTTCCCGCCACATCGCCGCGCTGCGCCTGATGCGCTTGATGCGCTTGATCTTCCCCATTATCCGCTCCAGTTGTCAAAAACCGGAGGCTATTGTCCAGATCCTCACGCAATCGAGAAGAACGCCGCGTGGTTGCCGGTTACTTTTCGGATTCCGTATTCGATAACACGGTTTATGTATATCTCAGCGTAAGGATCTGGGATTCGAGTTCTGCCGAACAGCCAGCGAAAGAAACCCGTTCATGGCGCCACCGTTGAAGCGCACCGACTGCTCGCCGGTCTCCGACGGTGCCGCCGCGGTAGTCCTTGCTGCTATAACTATCGCAAGGTCGCTCGTGAAGGCGGTCCATTTCCGAAGTCTCGGTCAGGCCAACGACTATTTACCTATGTCATTGCGAAACATGACTCGCTTTGAAGGTGGCGAGTACGCGTGGAAATCCGCTCTGGAAGCGGCTCACTTGTCGCTCGGGGATTTATCATTTGTTGAAACACACGATTGCTTTACCATTGCTGAGCTCATTGCTTACGAGACCATGGGGTTAGTACCGTTTGGCGAGGGGCCGCGCGCTATCCTTGAGGGATGGACAATGCCTGATGGGCGACTTCCAATAAACCGTTCAGGCGGTCTTAAGGCCAAAGGCCATCCCGTGGGCGCAACGGGCGTATCCATGCATGTCATGGCTGCGATGCAACTGGTGGGACAGGCGGGGGACATGCAGCTTCCGCGAGCGGACTTCGGCGCGGTCTATAATATGGGGGGATCTGCGGTGACCAATTACGTTTCTGTATTGGAGGCGCTGCGTCAGTAGTCGATCATCCCATTGCAACGGTCGATATACCGAAGTGCCGTTGGCATCGCTCTCTCACTGTCCGTCTTCGCTATGCGCTGCTGGGGGGGGCTCCACGTGAACACGCTGTCAAGCGTGACATAGCGGGGCCACTTCTGGGGGAAAGGTTCCTTGGCAAATTGGCCGTGTTTCGCGCCTCGAAGCACTTTAGAAGCTTATCGGATCACGCCAGCTCGTTCGATCGACGGCGCCTTAGCAATCTCTCGATGTCCCAATCGGAGGGGACAGTCAGCTCTATCGGGTAGCGGATACCCTCTCCTCGCGTAGCCAATAATATTTCTTAGAGTCGCGGCATGCATCGCAGGGGGAACTCGCGTGAGGAAGCTAAAGATACACATATTCGGTTGGGTCATCGGCCTGAGCCTGGCCGCCGCGGCGATCGCCGAGGACGCGCTGCCAACGACTGGGGATAGTTCTGCCAATCAATTGGCCGAAATCATAGTTACTGCGCAGAAGCGATCGCAGTCGATCAACGGTGTTGGAATGTCCATCGAGGCATTCAGCGGCGACCAGTTGAAGAACCGAGGGATCAATAACATCGCCGATTTAGCAAACATTGTTCCTGGTCTGACGGTGCAGCAGTCCCCATTTGGGGCGCCAGCCTATTCACTGCGTGGCGTCGGGTTCTACGAAAGCAGTCTCGGCGCTGGACCGGCGGTAGCGACTTATGTCGACCAAGTTGGAATTCCTTATCCCACCTTGTCGCGGTTGGTAGTGTTCGATCTTGAGCGGGTCGAGGTGCTGAAAGGCCCTCAAGGGACACTCTACGGCCAGAACTCAACTGGCGGCGCTATCAATTTTATAGCGGCGAAACCCACCGACAGATTTGAGTCGGGCGTCGATCTTAGCTACGGGCGCTTTGACACATTCGATGGAGAAACCTACGTAAGTGGCCCGCTCAGCGACACGTTGAAGGCACGCGTGGCCGTTCGCACTGTACAGAGCGGGGATTGGCAAGAAAGTTACACACGCCGCGATTCCCTGGGCAGCACAGATCAGTTCATGGGTCGGGCGCTATTGGATTGGGACCCGGTCGATCGCTTTCACGTTTCGTTTAGTGCTACCGCTTGGCACGACGGCTCGGATAGCCAGGCGGGCCAATTGATTGCCATCACGCCTCAGGTACCTGCTGATCTAGATCCGCGCATCGCCGCATATCCCCCCTCACCGCTCAACGATAGGGCTGCCGACTGGACTCCCGGGGAAAACCTTACCTTAGACGATACCTATTCATTGCTTTCCGTGCGAGCGGATTATGCTTTGACCGATCACGCAAAGCTGACCTCGATCACCGCATACCAGCACTACGAGGACACGGACGGCCGTGACGGCGACGCTATTGCGCTTCAGGACTCCGATATCGCCGCCCGGGGTAGCGTCAACAGTTTTTCGCAGGAACTTCGATTGGCCGGCAGCACCGATCAACTGAACTGGATCGTGGGCGGAAATTACTCCCACGACCGAATATTTGACGACTACATCCTCAATTTCACCAATTCGTCAAACTCAACCTTGCCAGGGTTTGCCAAATTCAACTTCGCTGAAGCTTACTCAAACCAGAATGTGCGCACGTATGGTATTTTCGCCAATGGGGAATACGAAATTGTGCCGAGTGTCACGTTTATCGGCGGTGTCCGGTACAATAGTACACACAACGCTTTTCTTGGCGGGAATAAGGACGTCGACGGTTTAATCGCGCCGTTCTTCAACAGCCTTTCGAGCACTTTGTGCGGGTGTACTACGAATACGCCGATCGTACAGGGCGGCGATTATCTGCTGAATCCGGCGAATCATTATCAGGCCGGTCCGGTTGTGAACAGGTTGGACGAAAACAATGTTTCATATCATGCAGGCGTCAATTGGAAGCCAGCGACCAGCACTCTGTTGTACGCGAATGTCAGCAAGGGTTACAAGGCGGGCAGTTTTCCGACGGAGTCGGGAGCTAGCGCCTCTCAGCTCGCTCCGGCGGTCCAGGAGTCTGTGATGGCCTACGAAGCCGGCGCCAAATTAACCCTGGCGGACCGGAGGGTTCAGTTCAACACAGCGATCTTCGAGTATAACTATACGAACAAGCAAGTGCGCGGCAAAACTATCGATCCTATCTTTGGAGTGGTAGAGAAGCTTGTTAATGTTCCGAAGTCACGGATCCGGGGCGTCGAGGCCGATATTCAAGCGACACCAATCCGTAGTTTGACTCTAAACTTTTCCGGCAATTTTCTCGATGCCATAATTACGGATTACCCCAATGCCATCGGCGATTTCGGTGCGGTCGGCAATGTCGCCGGCACGCGGCTTCCCTTTACACCCAGGTGGCAGGCCGATGTCGACGGACAGTATGAATGGTCTCTGAGGCAGAGCTTAGATGCGTTCTTCGGCGCCTCAGTCAATTATGATGGAGCGACGAACGCTGGTATTGGCGAACCGGCGCTGACCGCGATCGGCGCTTACGCACTGCTGGACCTTCGGGCCGGCGTCAAGCCGCTCGACGACCATTGGCGGCTCACCTTTTGGGGCAAGAATGTTACCAACAAATATTATTGGACGAATGCCCAGCGCGTGAACGACACGACATTTCGCTACGCAGGGCGTCCAGTGACCTACGGTTTCACGCTTTCCATGAAATTCCAATAAAAGCCATTGAAACTCGATGTGAATGATTGTCGACGAGAATCGACAGCATTCGGGACGGGAGCGCCTCATTCATTGATGCGTTCGCCGACATAAGCCGCGGCGTGGCGCAATCCATCACCGGCGGCCATTCTCCCCGGTCAGGGGGTCAGGCGAGCAGCTCACGGTCCACCGCCGCGGCTGGCCTCTGATGGCCCCAGTTAATTTCGCGAGTTGCTCATCAAGCATGAAGCGAGGCTGAAAGAGCGCTCGCGGAGGCGAATTCGTTTAAAAAGCCGGCCGGTCTACACGAAGATCGGAGGCTCATGCCGGTGATCAACGGCACGTCGGGCTCGCGGCGACCGACACTGCTCCGATGATTTTGAGGTTGCTAGAATGTCGCGCTTTGGGTTTTTCTAGCATTTTAAAGCACTGAACGCTATGGCCCCGGTCTTCATGCGCATGTTGATCTCGGCGTGGACTGACGGAGAGCCGGCCTCATGGTACGCGATGCGCTTCAGTTTACCCGAAACCGAATCCGTTTGTACTTGTCATCCGCTTGGTTCGGAAGCTCCGGTCGATGACATGTCCCTTCGGCTTCGATGTGCGCCCAATACCCGCGCGGTGGGGCGGGTATATCCGATCGACGGCAGACCTTGGTAAGTCCCCTATCTGATATTCCGAAACGCTCGGCAAGTGCTGTTATCGGCGTGGACCAGATGAGGTTATAGAGTTCTTTTCTCGAGATCTGGTGAATGCGCGGCAATTTTCGCGACTGGGCCTCCGATAGCGCGTCGACCACGACCTTGTGTTTGGCTCGACGTCGCGTACCGCCATTGGCGATTTGCACGATCTTTCTGCCATGACGGTCCAAGACCCTTTGCCTATCTTCGGTTTGAAAATAGGCGTAACCGGCGGTGGTCTTTTGATCCTTATGATTAAGGACCGCGCCGACCAGGTGCAATGAAGCACCGTCCCGGACCAACCAAGATCCGACGGTTCTGCGCAAATCATGAATTCTCAAGTCGTGAAATCCAGTTTCCACCCGGATGCGGCGCCACATCGCATCCAGATAGGCAAGGGGCTTCCCCGGGATCGCTCCGCAAATGATGTAGGGATTGTCCTTGAGCTTCGGGATCATCTTGAGGCGTGCGATGGCGGCACGGCTCAGCGGGGTGAGCACAGGCTCTCCGTTCTTGGTCCTGCCGATGTAGAGCGTTTTGTTGTCCCAATCGACGTCCGCCCACTTGGCCGCGAGAATCTCATTGCGCCGGACGCCGGTCAGGAGCAGCAGCCACAATGCATGCCCGGCGAACTCATTGGGATCGTCATTGATCGCGGCCGCCAGGCGCGGCATCTCGGCCGGCGTCACGTAGCGGCGCCGTTTGTGTTCAGGAAATCGCTGGATCTCGGTTCCGGGGTTGGGCATTTCCGCTGGAATCATGCCCAACTGACGACCGACGTTGTACATCTTGCGAACCACGCAAATGAAGCGATTGGCGCCGTAGGGGTGCGACTTGCCGTATCCCGCGTGAATGCCCGCGATGTCAGCTCTCGTGATGGAAGCGGCCAAGTGAGATCCAAAACGGGGTAGCAAGAGCCGATTGAGGGCCGCTTCATCCGTCTTCCACGTTCTCTTCTTGGGCTTCGCGTGCCGCTCGATGTAGAGTTCGGCCAGCATTTTGACGGTTGCAGATTCCCGCATCTCGTCGATATTGGATTTGGGGTCTTTGCCGTCCGCGGCGGTCCCAAAATAGAGCCGGGCTTTCCGCCGCGCCTGCTCCAAGGTGATGGCGTCGGATCGCCCCAAATCGACCAGCCGCTTGCGCTTTTGAATGCGGTACGTGCAGACATAGCTGCCGCGGCCGTTCGGAAATTTGCGAAGGCCGAAGCCGGGTAGGGCGACGTCCCAATAAATGCATTGCGACTTGCCTTGCGCGGTGCCAACATATTCAAGCGATCTGATGTTGTCTTGGCGAAGTTTTGCTTTTGGCATGAAGGAGTCGAACCGTTACGGGAGTGACCAAAGAGTGACCACGGCGGATAGTACTTGGGACCAATTGGGCGAACCAAGTCGCAAGGCGCTTAGGGTAACTCGTTGATTACTCTAGATAAACCGTACTCCAGCGTACTGGGGCGTAGTGGGAATCCGCGCTCTTAATCAATTGGTCGTAGGTTCGATCCCTACACGGCCCACCATCCAAAAAAAATCCCTTAGAAATCAAGAATAAAGGGACAGAACATGGCGAGGGGGCGAATCGAACCTACACAGTTTGCACGCTAACTGAGAAAATCGCAGTTTCGCCTTCTGTAACTCTCCACCTCTCCACCACTCACACTCTCCACCATATACACGCTCCACGGTAAGCACTCCGGTAACCCCGTACTTTCCGCCGTGATATGAAGCGGCGAAGCTTTCCACCGCGGCGCTGTTGCCGCTGACGTGGAGAGCGCGATGTCTGATCGGAACCTTGAGGCCTTGAACGAGCGGGAGCGCGCGTGTCTGACGCATCTGCGCCAGGCGCAGGAGTTGGGGGTGAGTTTTTCACGGTACTGCCGCGAGCGGGATCTGAAGTACTGCCGCGAGCGGGATCTGAAGTTCCAGCAGTGGGCGTGGGTCAAGCGCGTATTGATCCGCAAGGGCGTGATTGGTGAGCGGCGCCCGGCCGGGAAGGCGAAGGCGGTGGGATTTGCACCGGTACGGGTTGCACCGCCAGCGGCTGCGGCGACGGTGTGTCGGATCCGTCATCCGTCGGGTTGGACGATCGAGTGCGCGAGCTTTCCGGAAGTCTCGTGGATGTCGGCGTTGATGTCGGGAGAAGCGGCATGATGCGTCCGAGCGGAGATCTGAAGGTGTACCTGCACCGGGAGCCGATCGACATGAGGCGCGGCAGGAACGGACTGGCTGCGCTGGTGCGCGAGGGGATGCAGGAGGACCCGTTCGCGGCGCAGGCGCTGTACGTGTTCATCGGTCGTCGCTATGACGCGCTGAAGATTTTGAGCTGGGATCGCAACGGTTTCGCCGTGTGGTGGAAGAAGA
>WNFR01001901.1_pt1 | contig 21987 bp, 15 predicted proteins | sample 5400221 | NCBI WGS metagenome assembly WNFR01 (sample SAMN13153357, study PRJNA577476) | soil metagenome | isolation source: 40 cm soil under Madrone tree | place: USA:California | collected 2016-06-14 | reverse complement strand
TGGTGAATTCGTACGGGTGGGGTCTTAGGCGCAGGGCGTCGTATTCCTTTTGTTTCATGTCGATCCAATTGGCGACGAAGTCGGCGTTGAAGACGTCGCCTTTGAGCAGGAAGGAATGATCGGCTTGCAATGCTTCGATCGCGCCGCGGAGTGAATCGGGCACGCTCGCGACCTGGGCGAGTTCTTCCGGCGGAAGTTCGTAAAGATTTTTATCGAGCGGATCGCCCGGATCGATGCGGTTCTGAATTCCATCGAGACCGGCGAGCAAGAGTGCGGAGAACGCGATGTACGGATTTGCCGCCGCGTCCGGCGTGCGGAATTCAATTCGCTTTGCTTTCGGGTTCGCCGAGTAGGTTGGAATGCGGATGGCGGCGGAACGATTGCGCGCGGAATAAGCAAGGTTGACCGGTGCTTCGAATCCGGGGACGAGGCGCTTGTAACTGTTCGTAGTCGGGTTCGTGATGCAGGTGAGCGCAGGCGCGTGTTTCAAAACTCCGCCGATGTAAAAGAGCGCCATCTCACTCAAGCCGGCATAACCGTTTCCGGCGAAGAGCGGCTTGCCGTCCTTCCAAAGCGACATGTGGGTGTGCATGCCGGAGCCGTTATCGGCGAAGACCGGTTTCGGCATGAACGTCACGCTCTTGTTGTGACGCTTGGCCACGTTACGCAGGATGTATTTGTAGTACTGCATCGAGTCGCCCATTTGCTTGAGCGGCGAATACCGAATGTCGATCTCGGCCTGCCCAGCGGTGGCGACTTCATGATGCTGACGCTCGATGGCTACGCCCGCCTTCTCCAGCTCCAGACACATTTCGTTACGGATATCCTGCAAAGCATCCATGGGCGGGACCGGGAAGTAGCCTTCTTTCGGGCGAATCTTGTAACCGAGGTTGGGAAATTCCTCGCGTGCGCTGTTCCAATGTCCTTCCACGCTATCGACCAAATGGAATGACGAGTTGGCCGAATAGCTGAAGCGCACGTCATCGAAAATGAAAAATTCCGCTTCGGGTCCAAAAAACGCGGTGTCGGCAATCCCGGTGCTCTTCAAATAGGCTTCCGCCTTTTCGGCGAGGCCGCGCGGATCGCGATCGTACGGCTCGCGCGTGATCGGATCGACAATCGTGCAGATAAGACTGAGCGTCGGTTCGGCGTTGAAGGTGTCGATCCAGGCGCTGGTCGGATCGGGAATGACGAGCATGTCGGACGCGTTAATCACACGCCAACCGCGAATGCTCGAGCCGTCGAAGCCGAGCCCCTCCGTGAAAATCTCCTCGTTATATTCGGTAAGCGTGGTCGTGAAATGCTGCCAGGTGCCGGGCAGATCGGTGAACTTGAAGTCGATCAGCTTCACGTTGTGATCTTTGATCATCTGGCTGACGTCGGATGCGGTTTTGTCTTTGGACATTGGGATTAGTTGATAGTTGAGGGTTGAGAGTTGATAGAAAGAAGGGTTAAAGAGCTAAAAAGTTAAAAGCGTTACATTGTTAAAAAAGCTGAATCGCTGAACCGTTTTAACTTTTGTAACGATTCAACGATGTAACGATCCGCGCGCAAGCGCTAAACCGCTTTCTCGCCGATCTCTTCCGTGCGGATACGCACCGCGTGTTCTACTGGGAGCACGAAAACTTTTCCGTCCCCGATCTTGCCGGTCTTGGCCGCGGCCACCACCACCGTGACGGCCTTGTCCACCATTTCATCGGCGAGCACGACCTCCACTTTCACTTTGGGCAGAAAATCGACGGTGTATTCGCTGCCGCGATAAATCTCGGTGTGGCCTTTCTGACGACCGAAGCCCTTCACTTCCGTCACGGTCATCCCTTCGATGCCGAGCTCGGCGAGGGCTTCCTTGACCTCCTCGAGCTTGAACGGCTTGATGATCGCTTCCAGTTTTTTCATGTCGATCTAACGTGGCGGGCGAAACACGTTTTGCAATCAGAAAGCTGACCCGCGCACGCGCTTCCATAACAAGAGGAAGCGAACGATGCAATCACGAATTTTGTCGCAACGAATTTCGCTTAAAGCGTCGCTTGGTTTGGGAAGGGGAGCGCGGGCATTCTGCCCGCCGTTCGCGGCATCCTGCCGCGAATGCCATGACGCGCTAAAAATGTCGATGTTAGATTGAGCGCTTTCCGCAGAGCCATCCGGCAAAATGCCGGACGGAGCGGGCAACATGCCCGCGCTCCCCAAAACAACGTCGCGATTACCTCCAATTGAGCGTTTGGCGTTCCTCCCTTCGCCCGCTGAGCGCGGCTACGGCGAGACAAGTGAGCGCCCGCTCGCGAAGACCTTCGGAGTTGAGCGTTTTCTGACCAGCCATTCAGGACTTGTGTGGTAAACCGCGAGATATCTTGCGCGCACAAAACGCGTGTCATCCCGAGTCGCGCAGACGACGAGGGACCTCACATAGGATGAATAGTTACACGATCGGATGCGGGCATGCGTCGACAGTTTTTAGAACCGTTGAAGCGTTAATGCGATTAAGCGTTAAAGCGTCTGTCGCTTCAACTATTCAACGCTTCATCGCTTCATCGGCTGACCGCGTCCTAGGTAGATTTGCCAAATCTTTTTCGTCGCTAATACTGGAACGAGATGCCCCGCGATTCCTTCGTTCACCTCCACCTCCATACCGAATACTCGCTCCTCGACGGCGCCATTCGGATGAAGGAGCTGATGAGAAAAGCGGCGGAATTCAAGATGCCGGCGGTGGCCATGACCGATCACGGCAATCTCTTTGGCGCGATCGAATTTTATCAGGAAGCGACGAAGGCCGGGATCAAACCAATCATTGGCTGCGAGGCCTACATCGCGCCGGGATCGCACAAGGACCGAGGCAGTTCGCCACGCGACGCGGCTTTTCATTTCACGTTGCTCGCGCAAGACGAGACCGGCTACCGCAATCTGGTCAAACTACTTTCCACCGCGCACCTCGACGGTTTTCACTATCGTCCCAGGATCGATAAGGAGCTGCTCGCTTCGCATTCGGCCGGATTGATCGGATTGAGTGGCTGCCTGGCCAGCGAGGTGAACTCGGCGATTCAAGCCAACCAGATCGACAAGGCGACGAAATTCGCCGCCGAGTATCGCGATATTCTCGGCGCGAAGAATTTCTTTATCGAGCTGCACGACCACGGAATTGAGGAGCAACAAATTTGTAACCGCGTGCTGCCGCAGATCGCGAAGGACCTCGGCGTCGGTCTCGTTGCCGCGAACGACGTTCATTTCCTTCACCGGACCGATCACGCCGCCCACGACGTCATGCTTTGCATCGGGACCGGAAAAATGGTGTCAGACGAACGGCGCATGCATTATGTGCCGGAGCTTTATTTCAAATCTCCAGAGGAAATGCGCGAGGTCTTCCGCGATTTCCCGGAGGCAATTTCAAACACTTTGGAAATCGGAGAACGTTGTCATCTCGATCTTGAGTTCGGGAAATCGAAGTATCCCGAGTATCCGATGCCGGGAGGCAAGACGCGTGAAGGTTATCTGCGCGAACTTTGCGAGAAAGGTTTGCTCGATCGCTATGGCGAACGCGCCAAGATCGACAACGAACTTCGTCAACGGCTCGATTACGAAATCGGCGTGCTCGAGAAAACCGGGTTCGTCAGCTACATCCTGATCGTTTGGGATTTTATTCATTTCGCAAAGGAGCGAGGGATTCCGGTCGGGCCTGGACGAGGGTCGGCCGCCGGTTCGCTTGTCGCCTACGTTGTCGGCATCACCGACATCGATCCGCTGCAATACGGACTGATCTTCGAACGCTTCCTCAACCCGGACCGCATCTCGCCACCGGATATTGATGTCGATTTTTGCGAAGCGCGCCGTGGCGAAGTTCTCGAGTACGTTCGGCAGAAATACGGCGAGCGCCGTGTCGCTCAGATCATCACCTTCGGGAAATTGAAGGCGAAAAGTGTCGTGCGCGATGTCGGCCGCGTCATGGGGCTGAGCTATCAGGCGGCCGATCGCATCGCGAAGATGATTCCGAACGAGTTGAACATCACGCTCGACACAGCGGTGGAGAAAAACGCGGAGTTAAAGCGCGCGATCGCGACGGAGCGGGAAACCAAACAGCTTTTTGAGTATGGAAAGATTCTCGAAGGTCTTTCGCGCAACGCCGGCGTGCACGCCGCCGGCGTCGTCATCGCCGATCGCGATCTGACCGAATATATCCCGCTCTGCCGTGACGTAAAAGGCAACGACGTCATCAGCCAATACCCGATGGGGCCGCTCAACGATCTCGGATTGCTGAAGATGGATTTCCTTGGCCTGAAAACACTGACCGTGATTGAAGACACGCTGACGCTGATTCGGAAACGCGCGCCGGAATTCTCGCTCAAGAACATTCCACTCGACGACCAAGCGGCGTTCGATCTCTACAACCGCGGCGAAACGATCGGCCTCTTCCAAATGGAATCCGGCGGGATGACGAGCACGGCGAAGCAATTCGATGTGCGGAAAATCGACGATATCATCGCGTTGATCGCGCTTTATCGACCCGGGCCGATGGATTTGATCGGCGACTACATCAAGCGCAAGAAAGGCCTGACCAAGATTCGATACGAGCATCCGCTGCTCGAAGAAATCTGTGCCGATACCTACGGCGTCATGATTTATCAGGAGCAAGTCATGGCCGCGGCGAGCAAGCTCGCCGGCTATTCACTCGCGCACGGCGATCTCCTCCGGCGCGCCATGGGCAAGAAGGACAAGAAGACGATGGCGAAGGAGCGCAAGAATTTCATCGAGGGTTGCGCGCGCACGAACAACATCCCGGAGAAGAAGGCCAACGCGATTTTTGATTTGCTCGAAAAGTTCGCCGGTTACGGATTCAACAAGAGCCACAGCGCGGCTTACGGGTTGATCAGTTATCAGACAGCGTACTTGAAGGCGAATTACCCGGTCGAATTCATGGCCGGGCTGCTCAGCAACGAGATCAACAACACGGAAAAGATTTCTGTCTTCGTAGGCGAATGCAAGCGCATGGGTATCTCGATCCTGCCGCCGGATATCAATCGCAGCGGTTTGAAATTTATTCCGGAAGCAACTGTAGCGGCGGTCCATGACCGCCGAATTGAAGAACCCGGCGCTCATAGAGCGCCGCTACAGAAGAATGCAATCCGCTACGGACTCGCCGCGATCAAGCATGTGGGCGAGAGCGCCATGGAGTTATCGATCCAGGAACGGGAACGGGGAGGGGAATTCACTTCGCTCGAGGATCTTTGCGGGCGGCTCGGTTCGCGCATTGCCAATCGCAAAATGCTGGAAAGTCTGGTCAAGACTGGCGCGTTTGATTTTCTTGGCCGCGAACGCGCCGAGCTTTTCGCCTGCATCGACGAAGCGCTCGCCTCATCCGCGGCCGCGCATCGCGATCGCGCTTCGGGACAAGTTTCACTTTTCGGAGATTTGGCGCCGTCCGTTTCGAGGCGCCCGCGCTCGGTCGTTGCGTGGAGCCAGCACGAACAGATGTCGTACGAAAAAGAATTGCTCGGATTTTATGTCACCGGACATCCCCTCGATGCGTATGTCGATCTGGTCGCGCGCGGAAATTATCAAACCATCGAATCGCTCAGGGCGCTGCCGGATCGGAGCCAGTTCAAAATCGTTGGAGCGATCGTGCAGATCGAAAGAAAGTTTACGCGCAAAGAAGGCAAACCGTTTGCCGTGCTTTGGCTGGAGGACCTGACCGGCACGATCGAAGTCGTTGTTTGGAATGAAGCTTATGCGCCGGTGGCTGAGGCTCTCGTCGCCAGTCGCGTCATTGCCGTGAAGGGGACGATCGACAGACGTGACGAATCTTTGCGCGCGACCGCGCAAAAGATCAAAGTTTTGACCGCCGAACAAACGAACGGGGCGTCATCCAATGGCGGTGCGGGAGAAGCGCCCGCCGTGCTTTTGCAATTTTCGGTTGCGACCACGCCGGAGGAGCTGCGTGAGGTGCGCGAGATTCTTTCCAGCTCGCCTGGGAGCTGCCCTGTGCGATTGCTTTTCGGTCGCACGGGAGGCGAACCTTTGCGCGTCGATGCGGGCGCGGATTTTCATGTCGATCTTACACGTGATCTAGAGGAAAAGTTGGCGAAGTGGTTGGTGACGACGAAAATCGAGAGCGTGCTGTAGCCGCTTCGCTATGCGAAGCGCGGCACTTATTCGAAGAGAACACGCGCGCCGCGTCGCCCACAGGGCGACGGCTACAAACTTAATCAGGTGATAATCGTGATCGATCGCGCATAGTTGTAGTGCGAAACGCGGCACTTGACGTGAAAAGAGCACGCGCGGGGCGCGTCGCCCATAGGGCAACGGCTACAGCGTCGGTCACTTTGCCAAATTAATGAGCTACTACCCACGAGTTCCGCCCAGGCTGGCCCGGATTTTTCAAAACAATCCGGTGTACTTTGTAACCTTCTGCACGCACAGGCGCAAAGCGATCTTGGCGAGCGGAACGGTGGCTGGCGCATTTCGAGACTTCGCGATGCGAGCTTACAGCGAGCATAACGTTGCGGTCGGGCGGTATGTAATAATGCCCGAGCACATTCATTTGTTTGTCTGTGGCCCAGACGATTTTGTTTTGGGGCGATGGATCGGTTCGTTGAAGCAAGCGCTTACGAAATCGATAACTTGTGGGCGAGGCGATCGTCCGATCTGGCAGCGCGGTTTCTTTGATCACCTTCTGCGAAATGATGAAAGCTATAGCCAGAAATGGGATTACGTTCACGAGAATCCTGTGCGTGCTGGATTGGTCGCGAGCGTCGACGATTGGCCTTACTCGGGCGAGATCGTGATAATCGATCGCGCGTAGTTGTAGTCGTTTCGCTGTGCGAAACGCAACGCTGATGCCAAGAGTCACGCATGCGCCGCGTCGCCCACAGGGCGACGGCTACAACAGGAGGGCATGCGCCACGTCGCCCACAGGGCGACGGCTACAATCAACGCCGCTTTGCTTTTTTTGGCGGCTGAACCGGTTGCGGTCGCGGGGGCGCGCCGAGCAGCAAGGTTTTTTCGGCGGCGCCTGTGCCGAGGCACAGCGAAAGTTTTCGAGTTCCTTCCTTCAAGTCCAAGACATCGGTCGATTGGGCGTTGACCGATTCCTTTAGGCTCACTGTCCAACCCGATTGAAACAAGCTACCTCGAAATACAAGATCTTGGATGCTTGGCGCCAGCGTTACGGCAACCGATCCAAATTCAATTTTGCTGACGCAATCGATGGGACGCGGTGTCAGATCGAAGACCGGTGACAACCCGATTATCTTAATCGCGAGATCGCTCGAATCATGAAGATCGATTTCACCGCGGAATGAAAGATCGACCTCTTTGGTTGCGGCATTGAAAAAATCGATCGCTGCGCTATCTCCGTTAAACGTGATACGACCGTTGGCATCGGTCAGATTCAGATAAGCATTTTGCAACTTTCCGTTGAGCAACTGCACGTCGCCCATGATGCGCGGATGCTGTAATGTTTCGGAAAGCGAAAGTTTTCCGCTCAAAATTCCGTCGTGAAAGATGTCCGGGTGAAAAAATTGCGGGGCGCTTGTCAAAAAGATGGACGGGAAATCGAGAGAAATGTTGAGCGGCGAGGCGAGAAAGGCATTCCAATCTGTTCCAAAGCGCAGCGGAAAGCTGGCGGTGAAATTAAGCGGCGACGAACCAGGCAGACTGATGACACCGCGTGCGTCCCACATGGCCGATTCGATTTTTATTTGAATGTCGGCCGGCGTGGGCTTGGAGTTTGCCGCGCCAGGTCCGCGAAAGATCGACAAGTACTCGGCTACATTCTTAACCGTGGCGTTGAGCGTCCCGGAATAATTATGTTCGTGCGACATGTCGATCTTGCCTTGCAAGCTCAATGAGTCGCTTTTCCGTTTGAGATCGAATTGTTCGATCTCCAATTCCGGCGTCTTCAGATTCAGTTTTGCGTTCAACTTATCGATCGATGTCTTGAAAAGCGTCAAAGAAGTCCCGCTGGCCATGAGATGTCCGCCAATCTTGCGCGCGCCCGCGTTCATTGTTCCTTCCATCGCAATGTCGCCGGCAAAATCTCCGGGCTTCGCTCCAAAAAGCCCCGCGAAGTCGCCCAGATCGTGGATAAAAGCGGAGACGTCGCCGTGAAAATCCGGACTCAGCCAGTCGGATGAGTTGGAAGGAAGCGCGCCTTCGCCGCTCAAGGTGAGCTGGTTATCCCGTTGTTTTACGTAGAGCTGTTGCAGCTGAATCTGGCGATTGTAGAGAGAGGCGCCGAGCATGATGACTTCGGACGCGCGTCCGGCCCAGCTCGAGTCGGTCAATTCGATCCAAACCGAGGCAGTGGCGCGCGCGAGATCGTGCGCATTACCGCGAAAAGTGAACTTGCAGGCGTGAAGTAAACCCGCAATTCGATTGGTAAAGCCGAAAGCTTCCGCCGTTTGCCCAAGCGAAACTTCCGCGGCCGAGCCGGCGACGTTCCAGCTCGAACGTTTATCGCCCCATTTGCTCGAAACGCTGGCCCGAAGTTTTCCGCCAAAAGCATCGACGTCGAATTCCATGCCGACGACTTGTCTTCGCAGATCGGAAAAGTCCGTGGTCATGGACTGAAGAGCGAGACCGCGCGCCAGAGTAAGGCCGCCGAGGGTTAGTCGATTATCGTGCCAGCCGGCCGCACCGTGCAGATTGGAAAAAGTTTGACGAAATAACGGCGAGGAAATTGTGAATTCGGCCACGCCGAAACGGCCCGGCTCGATCTGGCCAGCGGAGAGAGCGGCGTGGCGCAGCAGAATAATTGTCGATCCGTTTTCGATACGCAGGTCGAGTTTGGCGATCGCGAGGTTCTCCGGGAGTAATTTTTGAAGTGTAGTCCACGCGAGTTTCGATTTTTCCGTTCCGCCAGAAGTATGGCAGCGCGTTTCAATGTGCAGCGCATCAATCGTTAGCGTGCGAATGGCTCGGCCGGAAGCGCCGGTCAAAATTCTGGCGAGCTGAAGATCGACAATCACCCGGCCGGCTTGCAATTCGATCTGGCAAGGTGCGTTGCCCGCGGATGCAACGTGCAAGCGTTGCAACACAACGGGGCCCAAGAACGGCGCGTTGATTTCGCCGATCTCAATTTTCAATCCTTGCCGCCGGGCTTGCCACCAAAGCCATGCGCGCACACCCCGGGCTATGCCCATGGGAGAGATGCAAAAGACGGAAAGGCCGATGAGCAGAGCGAGCAGGCTCGTTATCAAAAGTTTACGTCGCGGCGGCATTTGCTTTGAAAGTGAAGAGTGACAAGTGACAAGCTTGCATCGCGCAGAACGACTCGTCACTAATCCTTCTTCGGGGCGCTCGTAAAGATGAGTCGCAGCGGCTGTTGCGAATGGATTCGCTGGTCGAGCTGTTGCTGCAAGGCGTGCTCGGCTTCAGCGGGCAGACCGCTTTCTTCCGCCTTTTGCCGCGCGAGCAGAGGCAAGATCGATAGTTCGTTTTTCACGTCGTCCCCCGAGATGCGGTTCCAAAAGCCGTTCTCGAACTCGAGTACATCGAGCTGCTGCTGTTCGACGCCGAGAATCTGCGCGTGCGGGAGTTGCACGACGATTTCGTCGGGCCGCACATCGACGGCGAGATTTTGCCGCAAATCGAACCCGGCTTTGACCGCGAATGTGCCGTGCAACTTGATCCGCTTGGAGCTTCCCGCCCATGTGTGGGCAAATTCATGTTCCACTTCGATCTGGCGGGAGAGGATGGCGAGTTCGCTCGTGGTTATTGTTTGCTCCAGGTAGACCCGATTGTTGATCGTGATGCGCGGTTGGAGATGCGCGATGTCGACAAAGGCAGAGCGCAAATCCTTTCCCAGCCGCTCGAGTTCGGCCGTGCCTTGATGCGCGCTTCGGGCCGGCCAACTTTCCAAACGCCAAAAAATAAGGACGATGACGGCCGCGATGATGAGCGCGACCAAGGCTAGCGCTGCCGGCCACGAAATCCGTCCCGAAGTTTTCGAGCGCGGTCCTGTGGATATTCGATGGTCGTGCACGCGTGAAGCGAATGTCTTTCGTCCCTGCCGGGACTTGTTCTCTATCTATCATCATAACCCAGCGTTAAAACGCTGGGCTATTTTCGAAGGCGAAGCGAGTGACGATAGCCCAGCCATTCAAGGTTGGGCAACGGTGAGCTATTTTCGACAGTCGAAGCGAGTGATGACAATAGCCCGGCCAAGGCTGGGTAACGCGATCTCACTTCGTGCGAGTCCCTTCAGGGACGAAGGATTGCTGATTTCGCCATTGAGCGTTGGGCGTTGTCTTCTTGTCCCCCCAAAGTGATCTTTCTTTATCATCATAACCAGCGTTAAAACGCTGGGCTATTTTCTATAGTTGAATCCGAATGACAATAGCCCAGCCTTTCAAGGCTGGGTAACGCGATCTCACTTCGTGCGAGTCCCTTCAGGGACGAAAGATTGCTGACTTCGACATTGGGCGTTGGACGTTGAGCGTTGAGCGTTGAGCGTTGAGCCGGGCGTTGGGCGGTTTCTTCTTGTCCCCAAAAAGATACCGCCCCCCACACCCGAGGGGCGTGAAGGGCGGCTGTTCCCCCCAGAACAATCTTCCAAAACTGCGCAGCAAGTAAACGAGCTTTGCCGTCGTGGCAACAAAATAATACAACATCTAGGCGACGTGTCACGAGCTTTGCATAAATTAGCAGGGTGAAACTGAGAATTCGTTACCAGACGACTTACAGTTACGATCGGGCGGTCAGCTTCTCCCCCCACGATGTCCGGCTTTTTCCGCGGCACGATCGTTTTAGCCGGGTGCGCAGATTGGATTTCAAAACCGATCCGGCGACGAACGTGCGGTTTGCCCGTGATGTCTTCGATAACACGGTGGCGTCCTGTTTTTTTCCGGAGGCATCGGCCGAATTACAGCTGCACTTGGTGCTTGACCTCGAGATCGATGAAAAGGATCCGTTTCATTTCATTTTAGAAAACAGCGCGGTCGATCTACCCTTTGCGTACGACCCGGAGATTCTCGATGTCCTTGGGCCTTATCGAAAACGCCGCACTTCGGACAATCTTATGGTCCCCGGATGGACGGCGCCGACGATCGACAAAAAACGCAACACGGTGGCGACCCTGGCCGATCTCAATCGTTTGCTGCATGAATCTCTTGGATACGAACGGCGCGAACAGGGCGCGGCACGTTCGCCCGCCGAAACCTTGCGCGCGGGAAGCGGCGCCTGCCGCGATATCGCGGTATTGCTGGCCGAACTACTGCGCGAAATGGGACTGGCCGCGCGCCTGGTCAGCGGTTACTTGCGCGAAAGTGACACGGAGACGCGGCGTGCGGAAGGGTCGTTGCATGCGTGGACGGAAGTGTTTTTGCCGGGAGCGGGCTGGGTGGGATTGGACGCGACCAATGGAATTTTTTGCAATCATAACTTTGTCAGTGCGGCGATCGGTTTGACACCATCGGATATCACGCCGATCAGCGGCGGTTATTTCCATAAGGAAGAAATTCCAAACCGGATGACCAGCACCCTGGAGCTGATCAATCTCTGAACTGTAGCGGCGGTCTATGACCGCCGGAATCAACGAAGGATGATTTCCGAATCGCCCTGGCGGTTACAAACCGCCGCTCCTTGTTACAAACGACGCTCATAGAGCGCCGCTAGAGAAGATGTCGATCTTATGCTAGCGGCTTGCGAAAAATCACCGCGCGGCTTTTAGTTTCGACATGCCTAAATCGGATGGCAAGGCGCCGCGCAATCTCGCCGGTTCGTTTTTGGTGGCTCATCCAAACATGCTCGATCCGAATTTCCGGCGCACGGTTCTGTTCATTTCCTCGCACGATCCCGATGACGGCGCGCTTGGAGTGATCATCAATCGTCCGCTCGATAAGCAAGTGGCGGATCTCTTATCGGAACTGCCTCCGGAAGGTTTGGCCGACATTCCGGTTTTCCTTGGCGGACCGGTCGGAAAAAATCAGCTGATGTTTGCGGCCTTCGAATGGGAGAAAGGTCGGGGAGTAAAGCTGAACCATAACGTGGGGGTCGATGAAGCAAGCGAACTGGCCGGCGCAGATCCTGCCGCGGTGCGCGCGTTCGTCGGCTATGCGGGCTGGGGAGCCGGCCAGCTTGAAGCGGAAATGAAACAAAACGCGTGGTTGCTGCACAAACCGAATCGCACTGCGCTCAAGCCGGAAAGCCTGCCCAAACTTTGGTTCAACATCATGCGGGGCCTCGGTCCATGGTACAAAATGCTCGCGTCCGCGCCCGACAACCCGTCGCTGAACTAGTGAATAGTGATCAGTGAATTGTGACTGGTAAATTCCGCTGGTCGCCTCGCGAAGTTCCGACTATTCACTTATCACTGATGACCATTCACATTCCAAAATGACAATCGGCGTTCCGAAGGAAATTAAAGAACAGGAGCAACGAGTCGCGTTACTACCTTCAGCCGTCGAGCAATTGAAACGGCGCGGTCACACTGTGCTGGTAGAGAAAAATGCGGGCGTCGGCTCAGGTTACTCCAACGAAGATTACCAAAAGGCCGGCGCAGAGATTGTCGATTTGGCCAAGGATGTTTTTGCGCGCGCGGACATGATCGTAAAAGTGAAAGAACCGCTGCCGGCCGAGTTCCCGCTTTTGCGCAAGGGCCAGATTCTTTTCACCTACTTGCATTTGGCGGCAAACAAAGCGCTCACCGAAGCGTTGCTGAAATCGGGCGTGAGCGGGGTTGCCTATGAGACGATTCAAGTGGGCAATCGGCTGCCGTTGTTGGAACCGATGAGTGAGATCGCCGGGCGCATGTCAACCGTGATGGGCGCGTATTATCTCGCGAAACATGTGGGTGGCAGCGGCGTGTTGCTCGGTGGTGTGCCGGGTGTTTTGCCGGGAAGCGTGGTCGTAGTCGGGGGCGGAACTTCCGGCGTCAACGCCGCGCGCATGGCCGCGGGGCTTGGCGCAGACGTGACCATTCTTGATGTCGATCTTGAGCGGCTGCGTTATCTCGACCTGGCTATGGACAGAACGCACACGCTTTATTCGAGTGAGGCGAACTTGAACGAGCTCATGCCGGATTGCGATCTGTTAATCGGCGCGGTCCTTTTGCGGGGAGCAAAAGCGCCAAAGCTAATTACGCGCGCGATGTTGCGGAAAATGAAACCGGGCAGCGTCCTGGTCGACATCTCCATCGATCAAGGCGGGTGCGCGGAAACATCGCGCCCGACCACTCATGTCGATCCTGTTTACGTCGAAGAAGGGGTGACCCACTATTGCGTGGCGAACATGCCGGCGGCCTACGCGCGCACGGCTACGCAAGCACTCACCAATGTCACGTACCGTTACATTAAACTTCTGGCCGATCATGGATTGGAAGGTGCGTGCGAAAAACAACCGGCCTTGTACGGCGGAATTAATACGCGTGACGGCAAATTAACCATCGCAGAGGTCGCGGCCGCGCACGGACTAAAATACGAGCCGGCGATTTGATCGATATCATTGAAGTAAGTCCAAAAAGCCTCCTTGCTTCGATTCATCATGTGACCCAAAGTGGGGCTCCACATATAATTATGAAGAAATATATCTGCATCCTGGCAAGCGCCGCATTGCTCGCGGCGTGCGAGCAAAAAACTGAAACCACGGCTCCGGCCGCAAGCCCAGCGGCTTCTCCAGAAGCGACCACCGCAGCGAGTCCGGCGGACTCGACCACATCTCCGTCACCGTCTCCATAATCGACGGTAAGGGATCAATTTATGAAAAAATATATCTGCCTAATGGCTGGCGCCGCGTTATTCGCGGCTTGCGAACAAAAAGAAACCACGGTCACGAATCCTCCTGCGGAAAAGAAGGAGTCGAACACGACTGTGATAAAAGAGTCGCCCGCTCCGTCGACCAAGACGGAGACGAACACAACGATCAATACAAATACTTCTCCGTCGCCTTCTCCCTAGGTCTATCGTGGGGTGTTTGAACGTCTTCCTCCAACTACGGTTGGAGGAAGACTTTTGCTGTACAAGCTGTAGCCGCCCTGCTCTGCCTGCTCGCCGTCCCGCAATCGCGGGATGAAGGCGCGTCGAAGCGTTTTTGTGCGCAAACACGCCGGCAGCCTCCTCCCCGTCCCGCGGTCGCTGGACTACTGCGAGCCAGGAAGCGCCGTGGCGACAGGAACGCGTCACCCTCACCTCCTCCCGCAACCGTTGCGCTTCGGCGCGGCAAGCAATCCTCTTTCTTCTCTCCCACAGGGAGAGACGGACGCGTAGCGCCAGTGAGGGCAAAGCAGTGGGCGACGGAGAGGAGGACGCGATAGCGCCAAGCGAGGGTAGAAGAAACGTTCTTAATCCGCTCACTTGTAGATTGTCTTGATTCAAGGATTGCACTGTGAGACAACCGGCCATTATGGACTGGTTAACACTGAACTGGTTGGCAATTCTTTGCGCGGGTGCGGCCTTCTGGGTGCTGGGCTTTGTCTGGTATTCACTTCTGTTTGGAAAAATTTGGGGCGCCGAACAAGAACGTCATCGTGGCGGACAACCTTGCGAGCCCGGCGGTATGGGGCTCAAGTTGATCAGCACGTTTGTTTCGAACGTGATCGCGGCCGCGGCCATGGCCTATTTGATTAGGCGAATAGGAGTCACCGATATGAATCACGCCTTGAAGCTCGCCGTGGCGACCGGACTTGGATTCTCCGGCACCGCTGTGACGATTACATGTGTTTGGGAATCGAAGTCGACAAAACTCTGGTTTATCGATACCGGTTTTTATTTCGTCGGCGCAATTTTGCTGGCGGTAATTTTGGTCTCCTGGCGCTAACATTGTAGGGAAGCCGTTGGCTTCCCATGGGACGACAACGTCGTCCCCTCCAGAAAGGTGGATCGCGTGTAAGGTTGAACATGACGCGCGCCCTTTCCTTTCCCAAGTCGCGACGGCTCACGCGATCGTCCGAGTTTGAGCGGATGAAAAAGGAAGGCCGCTCACAACGCGGAGCTTCCCTCATCTTGAGTGTGCTTCCGGTGCAGGAACCTGTCCCGAGTGCCGATCGAATGCATCGACATCCACTGCGCGCCGGCTTCGTCACGTCGAAACGCATCGGCTCGGCGGTTGTTCGCAATCGAGTCCGACGACGGCTGCGCGAGATCGTGCGTAACCATCAGCCGGATTTGTCAGGAAACTTTTGGATCGTGACAATCGCGCGACCGAAGGCGGCCCGCGCCACGTATCGCGAACTGGAAGATGAGTGGTTGCGCCTGGCAAAGCGCGCTTCTATTCTAGCGGCCTGATGGTTACGCTCGTTCGAATCTTTATCCGCGTGTATCAATACACGCTTTCGCCGCTTCTTTCCTGGCTCGGCGGAGGTCCCGGATCCGGTTGCCGATTCGAACCAACTTGTTCCGCATATTTTTTGCAAGCTGTGGAAGCACACGGTGTTTTTTACGGCAGCTGGCTCGGCCTGAAACGGATCGGACGATGTCATCCATGGGGTGGATCCGGTCACGATCCCGTTCCGTCACGTGCCTTCGTTGCCGATCGTTGCGTGTGATTAGCAGCTGCCAGGATTTCTATGGATCGAACCGCGTGGGTTGCCATCATACTTTGCGTCATCGGGCTCGTTCTCTGGGAATGGTGGACGATTAGTCACGCGCCGCCCCGCCCAGCTACAATCGCCGCGCCGCCGCCTCCGGTTTCGCCCACGCCGTCCAATCTCGCTAGCGCAACCGCCGCGCCGCTTGTATCGCCTCTTCCCGGGATAACGGCAACGCCAATTCCGTCGGGCACGGTTCCATCGTTTCCGTTGAAGACCGAGATACTCAGCAACGGCGACGTCGAATTGCATTTCACGAACCGCGGCGGCGGCATCAGTGAAGCGGTCTTGCCCAAACACAGAGCCGAACATGACAAACTCGTCGTCTTAAATTCGCCGGAGCATTTGCCGATCGGCGCAATCGTTGATAATCCTGCCGCGCCCGCATTGACGGAATACGAACTGACGCGCGAGGGCGACGCGGTTCAGCTTAAACAAACCACCGCGGACAATGTCACGATTCGGAAAAAGTTTTTCTTTCCGAAGGCTGAAACAAAGGACAACTACATCGTCGAGCTGGATGTCGATCTTACCAATGGCGGGACGAAGCCTTACGCAAATCCGGGTTACTTTCTCGGGCTCGGTTCGGCCGCGCCGATCCACGCCAACGATTATCCTTCGTATCAGCGGCTGGCCTGGTGCATCGATGGCAAAGGCAAAGGCATTGACGTCGGTTGGTTTACCGGCAGTAACGGCTTTCTCGGTCTCGGTCAGCGCATGGCGCGGCCGTTTTATCAGGAAAATATACCCGGTGCCGGCGCGGAATGGGCCGCGGTTTGCAATCAGTTTTTTACCACGCTAGTTGCGCCGCTGACAACAAAAGCGAACGCGGTTTGGGGAAGACGTTTTGAGATCGAGCTCTCACCCACTCAGAAAGTCGGCGGGATCGAGGGCGCCATGGGCATGCCGGGTTTTGAGTTGCAGCCCAGTCAAACGAACAGCGCGCGTTTTCAAATGTGGATCGGTCCCAAACTTTATCATTCTCTCGCGCGTCTCGAACACAACGAAGCCGAGATCATGAACTTCGGCATCTTCAAACTGGTCAGCCAGTTCCTGCTCAACTTCATGAACTCACTGCACGGCCTGGTGAAAGATTACGGCGTCGCCATTCTCGTTCTCACCACAATAATTCGCATTGTGCTCTGGCCGTTGCAGAGCAAGGCCAACCAGTCGATGCGCAAAACCGCTGTGCTCGCGCCCAAGATGCAGGAGTTGCGCGAAAAATATAAGGACGACCCAACCAAGATGAATCAGGAGGTGATGAAGCTTTACAAACAGTACGGCATCAATCCCGTGGGCGGTTGCCTGCCCATGCTCGTTCAAATCCCGATCTTCTTCGGACTTTACCAGATGCTCGGACAAGCCGTTGAATTACGGAACCAAAAATTCCTTTGGGTGCACGACCTGTCTCAGCCCGATACGATCGGACATCTGCCCGTGCTCGGCTGGCCGATCAACATCATCCCGCTGTGCATGGCTGCCACCCAAATCTGGCTCATGGCCATGACGCCTAAAACCGGCGACGCCACCCAGCGTCGCGTCATGATGTTCACACCCCTGATCTTCTTATTTATCTGTTACAATTTCGCGGCGGCTCTGGCATTGTATTACACCGCGCAAAACCTTTTCAGTATCCTGCAATTTTACCAGAACAAGAGACAACCCATGCCGACGCTCGAGAAAGTCGCACCTGCTGGAAAACAGAAACGACAATGACGCCGAAGGAATTACTCGACACCATTCTGGGCTATCTCGGGTTCGTTGTGCAAATCGAAGAATCGCAGAACGAAGCCGGCAATCTGGTTCTGCAAATTTATACCGAGGAAAGTGCTCGCCTGATTGGTCGCGACGGCGAAACGCTGGAAGCGATCACGTTTCTTCTCAACCGGCTCATGCAATCGAAGAACAAAGAGGCGGGCAAAGTGGTTGTCGATTGCGAGCATTATCGTTCCATGCGCGAGGATCGCATCGTGCAGCGGGTGCGCGAACTGGCCGAACGCGTTCGCATCACCGGCCGATCGCTTCAGCTTGAGCCGATGAATTCTTACGAGCGGCGCATCGTGCACAACGCCTTTAAGGACGATCCCGAGGTCGCGACCTGGAGCCCGAGCGATTCCGCGCGCATCAAACAAATCACCTTGCTTAAGCGCCAGCCAAAGCAGGCCACAGCGTCGAAGCAGGAAACCGCCTCGAAAGAATAATTTTGGTGTAGAGGCGCGTGTCCTCACGCGCAAATCTAAGAATTGCGGCTGAGGACAGCCGCCACTACACGAGTTTCGGTTGAAACCGCGCTGCTTCTTTCTCGACTCCCGGTTGCACTTCCGGCCGCCACCGGAATTTTCCTAAGAGCGGGTTCGATTTTCCTTCCACCGCATCGGCGATGATTCCGCCGAGCACCGGCGCGAACTTGAATCCATGACCGCAATCGCCCGCCGCGATAACCAATCCCGCGCGCTCCGGATCAGGCGCAATCCAGAAATTCCCGTCGGGTGTGTCGCAGTAAAAGCATCTACGCGTGAAAGCGATCGGCGCGTCGGCCAGCGCGGGAAATGTTCCGGACAAGAACTCGCGCATCTTGTGTTCCTCTTCCGGCGAGACGTCCCGCTTCGGTGAGTCCGGTGGCATCTCTCGCCCCGGTCCGTGATTCGCAATCTTTACGACACCATCGCGATTAAGCGGAAAACCATAAAAACCGGTGTTTGAAATATCCGCGCCAAAAATTGGAAAACGTTCCGGCGTGAAGAGCTCGGGCTGTCGAGGCTTTAGATGAAACACCGGATGCCCGGTCGCGCGAAAAAACTTTTTCGTAAACGGCAACAGGTACGGCGTCCAAGCGCCGACTGCCATCACCACGCAATCGCCGGCAACGTGGCTCGCAGAGCGAGCTTTACGTTGGCGATCTTGCAGCGCAATTCCCTGGACGCGACCATTGCGCTGGTCCAGTTCGGCGAATTGACTGCCTTCGCGCAATTCGACGCCGAGGATTTTAGCTTTCTCAACCAGCGTTGCCACGACGCGTCCGCTTTCCGCGTACCCTGCTTCGAGATCAAGAAAGCCGTCAGGGTAACGTTCCGCGTTCCATGCTGGAAAACGCTTGCGCAGTTCCGCTGAATCGATGCGCTCAACTTTATGACCGCGTTTCTCGAGCAGTTTGAAACTTTCGTATTCAAAGTCGCCCGGTTGCATGGCGCGTTGCCGCACGAATAGAAAACCAATCTCGTGATACAACTCGACGCCGAGTTCCGTGTTCCACTTGCGCCAGAGCTCGATCGAACGTTCGGCCAGCTCAGTGTAATCCGCATCGGCGCCGTAGGCGGCCCGCACCGCTTTGCTGATATCGGTCGAAGCGGCGAGGGGATGCGGCAGTGGTCCCGGATCGACCAGAACAACTTCGTGACCGCGCTTCTTCAATTCGATCGCGGCAGTAACGCCGTTGATTCCCGCGCCGACGATGATTGCACGCGCTGTAGCCACGGCGCTCTGTCGCCGTGTTTCTGCGCCTGATCAAATTTCAAGTTGCGCCTCGGCAGCCTCCTGCGCGCCAAAGCGCTTCGGCGGCGGCGCGAGCGAGGCGGCTACAGCTCACGCTGGACTTCAGAGTTGTAGCCACGGCGCTCTGACGCCGTGTTTGAATCTAATCAAATTGCAGGCTGACGATCTCGCTGATATGGCCAGTCCTCCGGCTTTGCACATAAGCCGGCGCGCACAGGATTCATCCTGACGTAATCCCATTTCTGTGAATAGCTCTCTCCACTTCGCAGCAAATGATCGAAGAATCCTTCCTGCCAATGCGGCTTTCGAAACCCGAGCGTTAGCAATCTCTTGCCGAGCGCGGTCCGCAACGCATGCATCCACTGAACCAAAGTTATCCCCTCTTGAGGCAGGACTACAAAGAGATGTGCATGATCGGGCATAAGGACATAACGACCGACTGCTACGTTACGTTCTTCAGCACGCTGAGAGAAAAAACAAAACGCTTGATGGATCTCGGGTCGCGCAAGTAGAAAGAGACGTTTGTAAGTATTGAACGTTACGAAATAAAGCGGCTGCACATTTTGGAAAAGCAACTCGAGTCGCGGGGGCCGCCGAGGATATAAACGCTTTGCGTTCACGGGGGAGCTGAGATTCTGCGACAAATGCTGTTTGCGGATCAACCCAAAACGCCTCGACAGAGCGAGGCGGCTACAGCGCTCGTTGTAGCCACGGTCCCGCGCCTGCGGGATCGCCGTGCTTCACCACTTGGGCAAATTCCAAATTGCGCCTCGACCCGCCTGCGCCCAGATACGACGTGGCAGGCAGAGCGAGGCGGCTACAACTGCGAATCCTTGAACTCGAAAATGATTTTGCCGCTCCGTTTTCCCTGCGCGGCATGTATGACGGCGGCTCTTGCTTCGCTCAGCGGATAGGCCTTTTCCACTTTCGTTTTCAACAAGCCACGTTTGGCCATGTCGAACAATACCCGAAACGCTTCCATGCGCTGCGGCATCGTCGCGTTGTTGTACCACTTGTTGATCCAGATTCCGCGGAACCTCAGATCTTTGAAAATGAGCAAGCCGTTCGGAATCTTGAGCGGCTGCAAGCTCATCGCGCCAAACGTTACCAAAGTCGATTCGGGCGCGAGCGTATTGGCGAGGCGCAACGCGCTGTCGCCGCCCACCGCATTCAGTCCTAAACGAATCGGCTCCCCTTTTGTCGCTTCTTTCACTTCGTCACGCAGATTTTCGCCATCGACCAGCACAACGTCGCCGCCTTCCGCGTGCAATTCCTCGATTAACTCGGGGCGGCGAACCACGTTCACAGTTTTGTAACCGAGATCGTGTGCAATCTGAATCACGGCGCGGCCGGCCGCCGAGTTCGCCGCGTTTTGGATCAACCAATCGCCCCGCTTAAGATCGACATAATCGTGCAACAATCGCAACGCGGTCATCGGATTGATTTTTAACATTGCCGCCTGCACCGGATCGATCTCCGGCGGAACGCCCACGACCTCGCTCGCTTTGACGGCAACCGCTTCTCGCCAGGTGCCGAGATCGTGCGGCAATATCACGAGCGCGCCTTTGACGATGCCTTTTGCCTCCGCGCCAAGGTCGACAACTACTCCTGCGCCTTCGAAACCCGGCGTTGCCGGAAGTTGCGGCCGAATCGGATATTTTCCTTCGATCGCATTCAAGTCGGCCGGATTGATTGGGGCGGCGGCCATCTGCACGACGACTTCCTCCGCGGCCGGCCTTGGCCAGGGCTGCGTTTCGATACGCAGAACGTCCGGCGGATTTCCGTGCCTTTCGTAAACCGCCACGCTTATAGTGCTTTTCTTCATTCGATGGCCTCGGCGACCCATCCTACATCGAACGTTCCGGCCAGCAATCTGCAAACCGGCGCGCGCCTCGCGCTCATTGGCATGATCGTCAATGTCGCATTCGCGATCATCAAAATCACGGCCGGCGTTTTCGGAAATTCCTACGCACTCATCGCTGATGGAATAGAATCCGCGCTCGATGTCGCCGGCTCCATCGTGATCTGGGGCGGGTTACGTTTCGCGGCGCGACCGCCCGATGAAACTCATCCTTATGGTCACGGCAAAGCCGAGCCCGTGACCGCGATCTTTGTCGCGTTCGGTGTTCTCGCCGCCGCGATTCTGCTCGCCATGCAGAGCACCCAAACACTTTTTCTGCCGCATCGCACGCCTGCGCCGTTCACTTTGGCGGTGCTACTCATGGTCGTTATTGTCAAAGAATCGCTCTTCCGTTACGTCATGCGCTTTGGCCGTTCCGTCGGAAGCATCGCCGTCAAAGCCGACGCGTGGCGTCATCGTGCCGATGTCCTCACGTCCCTGGCTGCGTTTATTGGAATTTCAATTGCCTTGATCGGCGGCGAAAAATGGCGAAGCGCAGATAACTGGGCGGCCATTTTTGTTTGCCTCGTCATTGCCACTGTCGGTGTGCGTCTGCTCGGTCCCGCCCTGCACGATATTCTCGACACCGCGCCGCGCGGCGAGATTGTCGATCTTGTCCGCAAAGCCGCCGCATCCGCTTCCCTGTGGGAAGCGTTGGATGGCGCGTCGCACAGCGACGCGACTACAGAGCGCAGTTGTAGCCGCTTCCCTGTGGGAAGCGCGGGGTGGCGCGTCGCACAGCGACGCGACTACAGAGCGCGCACAAGATCGACAATGGCGTTAGTTAACGTCGCGCGCGCTTTGCGAATCTGACTACCAAAGCGGATCAAACGCCAAATCGCGCCGGGATGAGTCAGAAGATGAAACGAAAGCCCCGCCACTTTAGTTCGCTGGTTCTCGATGTCGAACAAAGCTCGCGGCGGCGCCGGAAACGGCTGGCGCGGAGTGTCGCTGATCGTGCGCAGTGAAAGCATTCGAATTTGGCGCGCCGCGCATGCTTGCGCGATGCACTCCGTTTCCATATCGACGGCCACGGCGTTGTGTTCGCGCGCGATCTCATTTCGCTCCTCGATAGAATCGACAATTG
>WNFR01001866.1_pt1 | contig 21992 bp, 16 predicted proteins | sample 5400221 | NCBI WGS metagenome assembly WNFR01 (sample SAMN13153357, study PRJNA577476) | soil metagenome | isolation source: 40 cm soil under Madrone tree | place: USA:California | collected 2016-06-14 | reverse complement strand
ATCATCGAATCCTGCGGGAGATCGAATACCCCTTGCTCTCGGCCGCACTTGCCGCGACCCGCGGCAACCAAATCCGCGCCGCCGACCTGCTGGGCGTCAATCGCAACACGCTACGCAAGAAAATCCGCGATTTGGAAATCCAAGTCATCCGTACCAGCGGGTGAGGGGAGGGCTGCCTTAACGACGAAGCGATGGCTCGCGATGTCGCGGGCCACAGTGGGGAGCGCTCGACCCTACGTTCAAATCAAGAATTCTGCGACGCGGGATGCTTCGACATCGGGTAGCCACCAAACATAGTTTCGATGGTAACCAAGTACCCCAAGATTTTTTCCCGGGGCGGGACTTTCGAAACTGATGAATTGTTTGATCTTTTAGCAAAAAGCCGTGCTGTGCTAGTGCCCAAGAAATAGTCAGGCGAGTTTTGAATCCGCACTACCAGCCACAAAACTGACGCAAACGGGCAACATTGTTGTATTTGCGCATCACATGTCGTGTCACACATCGATGTTTCTAGATATCATTGGCCGTCCCGGTCCCGATGAGGCGAGGGCATCTCCAGAGGCTGGATTGAGTGGATGACGGCCCCTATCCCGGGAGAGCGATGACCACCGTCGAGGAGGTTTCAGCCGTCGAATCCGCCGCGAGGCCGGCGGCGGCGACACGCCTTGCCGCCGGAATGATCGGCCCGATGGCCGTCGTCGCTGCACTGCTGTCGGCATTGACGACGTGCTTGGTGCTGGCGAACCTGACGTTCGTCAGCCCGACCTACAACGTGGTCGTCACGCTGCTGGCCGTGAATTTCGTCACAGTGCTCCTGCTGCTTGCGATCATCGGCCGCGAGGTTTGGCACATCATCCAGGCGCGGCGGCGCGGTAGCGCCGGGGCACGGCTGCACATACAAATCGCCATCCTGTTCTCGGCGATCGCCGTGGTGCCTGCCGTGCTGGTTGCCGTCGTTGCCAGCATCAACCTCGATCGGGGTCTCGACCGCCTGTTTTTGATCCGCACGCGCGCCGTCATGGAAAATTCCGTGATCGTGTCGCAGGCCTATCTGAACGAACACGAGCGCTCGATCCAGGCCGAGACCAACTTCATGGCGGCCGACGTCGCGCGGGCCAAGCCCCAGTTCGATCAGGACATGGACCGGTTCCGCCAGTTCTTCACCACGCAGGCGTTGCTTCGCAACATGCCGGCCGCGATGATGCTGCGGTCCGATCAGTCGGTCATCGTCAAGGCCGACATCCGGCTGCCGCCCGAAGTGCAGGACCCGCCGCTGCCGCCCGTCGACCGGCTGGGCCAGATCGGCGATGCCGAGGCCGTTGCCGGCATGCTGCGGGACACCAACTATATCGGCGGGCTGATCAAGCTCAAGGGCTATGACGACGCTTACCTGTTCGTCGCTCGCTTCATCGATCCGCGCGTGCTGGAGCAGATCCAGCGAACCGAGAACAGCATCCAGGAATACGCCGATCTCGAAGTGAGGCGCATCGGCGTACAGGCCGCCTTTGCGTTGATGTACACCGTGATCGCGCTTACGGTGCTGCTGTCGGCGGTGTGGAGCGGCTTTGCGTTCGCCAACCGGCTGGTGGCGCCGATAAGGCGGCTCATCGGCGCCGCCAACCTCGTGTCCACCGGCAACCTCCATGTCCAGGTGCCGGTGCGCCGTTCCGAAGGCGACTTGTCTCAGCTCGGCGCGACTTTCAACAAGATGACGCAGGAATTGCGCACCCAGCGCAACGACATCGTGCGGGCGCGCGATCTTGTCGACAGCCGCCGCCGCTTCACCGAAGCGGTGCTGGCCGGCGCCAGCGCCGGCGTCATCGGCGTCGACGGCAACGGCCATGTCAGCATCCTCAACCGCTCCGCCGAGAAACTGATCGGATCGAGCGACGCGCAAGCCCTCGGACACCCGCTCGAAGAGATCGTGCCGGAGCTCAAGCAGTTGATCGAACCGGCGCGGCTCGGCGGCCAGCGCCTCGTCCAGGGACAGACGACGATTAACCGCAACGGCCGCGACCGCACCGTCTCGGTGCGGGTCACCTCCGAGCAATCGGCGAATCCGGACCATGGTTACGTCGTCACCCTTGACGACATCACCGAATTGGTGACAGCGCAGCGCACCGCGGCCTGGGCCGATATCGCCCGCCGCATCGCCCATGAGATCAAAAACCCGCTCACCCCCATTCAGCTTTCGGCCGAGCGGCTGCGGCGCAAGTACGGCAATTCGATCGCCGAGGATCGCGGCGTATTCGAGCAATGCACCGATACGATCGTGCGTCAGGTCGACGATATCAGACGCATGGTGGATGAGTTCTCGCGCTTCGCCCGGATGCCGAAGCCCGTGATGATGGTGGATGATATCACCGACACGGTGCGCCAGGTCGCGTTCCTGCAGCGGGTGGGCAATGCCGACATCGACATCGAGGTTGAAATCGCCGAGGACCCGATGCCGGCGCGCTTCGATCGCCGGCTGATCTCCCAAGGACTGACCAACATCATCAAGAATGCCGGTGAAGCGGTGGCGGCGGTTCCGGCGGACCAGCTTGGACGCGGTCGCATCGTCGTCTCGGCGGCGCGTATCGATTCGGAGATCGTCATCGATGTCATCGACAACGGTATCGGCCTGCCGAAGGAAAACCGCAGCCGCCTCCTGGAGCCCTATGTGACGACGCGGGAAAAGGGCACCGGCCTCGGCCTCGCTATCGTCGGAAAAATCCTCGAAGAGCACGGCGGGCGCATCGAGCTGCGCGATGCGGCGGAGAAATTCCCGGGCCAGCGCGGCGCCTGGATGCGGCTGCGGTTTGCGGCGGAGCCGCCAGAAACATTCGTCAGCGAAACCAAGAACTAAAACGGGCAGGCAACAGCATGGCGTCGGATATCCTGATTATCGACGACGAGGCCGATATCCGCGAGCTGGTCGCGGGAATTCTCGAAGACGAGGGCTACACGACCCGCACGGCGCGCGACAGCGACGACGCGGCGGCAGCGATCGCGGCGCGCCGCCCCAATCTGATCTTCCTGGACATCTGGCTGCAGGGGAGCCGCCTCGATGGCCTGCAGATGCTTTCCGCCATCAAGGCGGAGCATCCCGATCTGCCGATCGTCATGATTTCCGGCCACGGCAATATCGAAACCGCGGTCGCGGCCATCAAGCAGGGCGCCTACGACTTCATCGAGAAACCATTCAAGGTCGACCGCCTCGTTCTTGTCGCCGATCGCGCCCTCGAAACCTCGCGGCTGAAGCGGGAGGTCAAGGAGCTCAAGCAGCTCGCGCCGCATCCGGCGACGCTCATCGGCGCCTCCGGCGTCATGCAGCACCTGCGCCAGACCATCGAGAAGGTCGCGCCCACCAACAGCCGAATCCTCATCGTCGGGCCCTCGGGCGCCGGCAAGGAACTGACAGCGCGCACCATTCATGCCCTGTCGTCGCGGGCCGCCGCCCCATTCGTGGTCATCAATGCGGCGGCTATCACGCCGGAGCGGATGGAGATCGAGTTGTTCGGGACTGAGCAACTGGACGGCCGCGCGCGCAAGATCGGGGCGCTGGAGGAGGCCCATGGCGGCACGCTTTTCATCGACGAGATCGGCGACATGCCGCGCGAGACCCAGAACAAGATTCTCCGCGTGCTGGTCGAGCAGACTTTCCTGCGCGCCGGCGGCACGACCAAGGTCGAGGTGGACACGCGCATCATCACCTCGACGGCGCGTAATCTCGAAGAGGAGATCGCTGCGGGCCGCTTCCGCGAGGACCTTTTTCACCGGCTTTCGGTGGTGCCTATACGCGTGCCCCCGCTCACCGAACGGCGCGAGGACGTGGCGCCTCTCGTCGAGCATTTCATGGAGCAGATTTCCCAGGCGACCGGCCTGCCCAAGCGGCGGATCGGCGACGACGCCATGGCGGTGCTGCAAACCCACGACTGGCCGGGAAACGTGCGCCAGCTGCGCAACAACGTCGAACGGCTGATGATTCTTGCCGGCGGCGACCCCGATGCGGTGATCACTGCCGACATGCTGCCGCCGGAGGTCGGATCCATGGTGCCGTCCATGCCCAACGGCTCAGGCGGCGAGCACCTGATGGGCATGCCGTTGCGCGATGCCCGCGAAGCCTTCGAGCGCGAATACCTGCGCGCCCAGATCAGCCGCTTCAGCGGCAACATATCCCGAACCGCCGAATTCGTCGGCATGGAGCGCTCGGCGCTGCATCGCAAGCTCAAGGCGCTGGGAATGGATTAGGGGACTTGCCATGTCCCGAATTGCCTATGTGAATGGCCGTTACCGGCCCCATCGCGACGCTCGCATCCATGTGGAGGACCGCGGCTATCAGTTTGCCGACGGCGTTTACGAGGTGTGCGAGGTGAGGGAGGCGCGCCTCGTTGACGAGCGCCGACATATGGCGCGCCTGACGCGATCGCTCGCTGAGTTACGCATCGGCTTGCCGATGCCGCTGTCGGCCTTGAGCGTTGTCCTGCACGAGACGGTAAGGCGCAACCGCATCCGCAACGGCATTGTCTACCTGCAGATTACCCGTGGCGTGGCAAGGCGCGATTTCGCTTTTCCGCCGCCCCCGACTGCGCCGTCGATCGTCGTCACCGCGCGTTCCCATGACACCGTGAAGGCGGAGAACACGGCGGCCGAAGGCATCGCCGTCATAACGCTTGCGGACAAGCGCTGGGCGCGGCCGGACATCAAGTCGGTCTCCCTGTTGCCGAATGTCTTGGCGAAGCAAGCGGCGCGCGACGCCGGGGCCCGCGAGGCCTGGTTCGTCGACGGGAGGGGCTTTGTCACCGAGGGGGCATCATCGAATGCCTGGATCATCACCGCGGATGGCGAGGTTGTGACGCGTCCCGCCGACAACAGCATCCTCAGCGGAATTTCCCGGGCGGTAGTTCTGGATGCGATGGCGGCGAGAGGGCTCACCTTCACCGAACGACCGTTCACGGTTGTGGAAGCGAAGGCAGCGCGGGAAGCCTTTATAACGGCTGCAAGCCAGATCGTGCAGCCGGTGGTGAGCATTGACGGAAAGCCGGTCGGCGAGGGACGTCCGGGGCCGGTCGCCCTCGCATTGCGGCGAGAATTTCACCGCCACGCGGAATTTACCTGACATTGGAACTGGCAAATTCGCTTAAAAAACGCGAATTGGTGTCGAGGCGGGCTTGCGCCCGGCGCAGTCCTACTTTTTAATGTGATGTCCGGGTCTTAGCCTGGATAACGATGCGTCCGGGAGAGCGAGTGGATCAATCAGTTGCAGTCCCAGAAACTGCAAACAAAAAGCGGAAAAAACGGCCATGGCAGCCGATCGCGCACAAAATTTACAAGACACCTTCCTTAATCATGTACGTAAAGCAAAGATCCCCCTCACTATTTTTCTCGTCAATGGCGTGAAGCTGCAAGGGGTGGTGACCTGGTTCGACAATTTCTGCGTGTTGTTGCGACGAGACGGGCACTCCCAACTTGTCTACAAGCACGCCATATCGACCATCATGCCGGGGCACCCAGTGCAGCTTTTTGAAGGCGGCGAAGAGGGGGCTGCCGTGGAAAAAACCTGATTTGGAGCCGCGTCAACATAACATATCGAAGCTGAGCCCCTCCGAGGGCTCCTCGACTGGACGGGCAATCGTCATCGGTCCGTATCTGCGCGCGCGACATGTGCGCAAAGAGGGCAGTAGCCCGGATGGAGCGAAGCGAATTCCGGGGAAAGCTGATCCCGGATTACGCGGAGTTTATCATCGGGCCGGCCCAAGGCCGGACCCGGTGGCTCCATCCACGCTACCTGCTCTGCAGGCGGGGGAGGGCAGGGCCGCGGCTGCCCGTCTCGACGAGGCGGTCGGCTTGGCGCTCGCAATTGATTTGGAGGTGGTCGAAAAGGGCGCCGTCGCCGTGGCGGCGATAAGGCCATCGACCTATCTGGGCAAGGGCAAGGTCGAGGAACTGGCAGGCCTGGTGAAGACCCACGAGGCCGGGCTCGTAGTGATGGATTGCGCCCTGTCGCCGGTGCAGCAGCGCAATCTGGAAAAGGCCTGGAACGCCAAGGTGCTCGATCGCACCGGCCTGATTCTGGAAATATTCGGCCGGCGCGCCCGCACCCGCGAAGGCGCCCTGCAGGTCGAGTTGGCGCACCTCACCTACCAACGCAGCCGTTTGGTGCGATCCTGGACCCACCTGGAACGTCAGCGCGGCGGTTTCGGGTTTCTCGGCGGACCGGGCGAAACCCAGATCGAGACCGACCGCCGCCTGATCGCCGAGCGCATCGCCAAGATCGAGCGCGAACTGGAGGGCGTAAAGAGCACGCGAAAGCTCCATCGCGACAGCCGCAAGCGCGTACCGTATCCGATCGTCGCGCTGGTCGGCTACACCAATGCCGGAAAGTCGACCCTGTTCAATCGCATGACCCGGGCGACCGTCGTCTCGTCCGACATGCTGTTTGCGACGCTTGACCCGACGCTGCGGGCCGTCGATCTGCCGCACGGCGCCCGCATCATCATGTCCGATACGGTGGGCTTCATTTCGGACCTGCCGACCATGTTGGTGGCGGCGTTCCGCGCGACCCTCGAAGAGGTGATAGAAGCCGACATCATCCTCCATGTGCGCGACGTCTCTCACGGCGACACCGCCGCGCAGTCAGCAGACGTCATCGAGGTCCTGCGCGATCTCGGCATCGAGCCGGACGACCCCCGGCTGATCGAGATATGGAACAAGATCGATCGCCTCGATCCGGGGGAACGAGAGCGGCTCGACAACCTTGGACGCCGCCGCGGCAACGGCCGGCAGGCGGTGTTGGTATCGGCGCTGACCGGCGAGGGGCTCGATGGCCTGATCTTAGCGATCGAAACCGAGCTTGCCCGTTCGCGACTCACCCTCGACGTAGCGCTCGACCTCGCCGACGGGGCCGGGATGAGCTGGTTGCATCGCCATGCCGAGGTACTGGCGCGTGACGCGGGTGCCGACGGCCGTATGCATATGACGGTGCGAGTCGCTCCGGACCGCGCGGGCCTCGTGCGGGCGAAGTTCGGCGCAGAGAACATCAGAGGTCAGTAGGGTGGGTTGAGCCACCGGGTCCGGCCTCTGGCCGGCCCGATGGTAAACTCAGCGAAACCCACCGCCTCGCCGTTGGAACGCCCTTGATGGGTTTCGCTGTCGCTCAACCCATCCTACGGTCCTCGGACCGTTAAGCAATCTCGCTAGTGCGGATAAGGACCGACCCGTCGGGCTCGCGCTGGCCAAGGAGATACTTGCGGCGCGCAAGCCCCTCGATGTCGCGGCGATGTTTCTTGAATGCCGCATCGGGCCGCAGGCGATCACGCCGCGAAAAATGATCGTCGAGCGCTGCGCGGGAAATACGAAAGCGAACCCTGGTCTCTCCGTCATTGCCCCAGAAGACCATGCTATCGTCGGCGTCGCGCGTTGCGCCTTCATCAAACGACAACGTGCGCTTGTCGGTCATGCCGAGCACCTCGAGGATTGCAAGCACCGACGACAGTTGAACGTCCTTGGCGGCCAATTCGAAGCGGGAAACAGTCGGCGTGCTGACGTTCGCCAGCGTTGCCAACTGGCGCTGGGTCAGCTTCATGCGGTGCCGGCGGCGGACTGCTTCTTCGACAAGTAGGGGCCAATTGATTTGAAAGTCCCGTTCCATCGACGCACCATGAATTCAAGCAGGTTTTGTCCAAGTTGCTCCGTCCCGATGTGCCTGGCCGCACCTGCAACGGCCTTCTCCGCCGCTTTGCGGCGGCGTTCAAGAACTGCGATGGCTTCGGTCAGAACCCGGCTGCCTAATCCAAAGGACTCGCTCAACGCGACGATGTGCTTGGGCGCAAGCGACCCGAGTTCAAGATTGGCGGCGTTGCCGACGGCAAGCGCAATCTGGCGATATTCGGGATAGAGTGCTGCGGCCAGGAGATCATAGGCCGGCGTGAGGCGTAATCCGTCACTTGTGTGGAACATCGCAAAATTCTTGAGATGCGCATCTGTGTTGCCGGTGAGGAAACAAACGAGGACACGCCGGAACAGCCGCCACGCATCGACCGGCGTACAGCCCGGCGTCTTGAGAACGAACTTGGCCATGTCGTCGTAGGACGCGTCGTATTTGTCGTCGCCGGATCGCTTGCCGAGCAATTGATTGAATTCTTCGAAATGGCGTTTGGCGCCGCTCGGCAGGCGATCAAATCGCTTCACCAGCAAGGCCTGTTCATTGACACCTTCGAGCTTTGCAACCTCCGACTCGGCAATCTCGTCGTCGGGGAGCAGCGCACGGCAAGCAACGGTCGTTAGATATTCGTTCTCGACGATGTCGCGCAAAGCTCCTGACGGCAGCTTTGCGATAAAAGTGGAGGTCTCGTCGCGCCGCGCTGGCCGATAAGACCGGCCATCCTTGACAGCAAGAAGCTTGGGCTGAACTCCAGAAAGCGAAGCGCGGCTCGTGAGCGCAGCCATGGTCGTCGGATCGCCGGGATCAATCGATGGCTCCGTGGTCGGTGCAGGGTCGATGACCGAGACAGCTCCCGCGCAGTCATGGCCAAATGCAAGAAGCAAGGCAAAGCGATTATCCGGATTGACTTTGAGCGCACGCGCCTGAGCATTACGAAGCCAGCCTTCCGCAACGAGATTGTCGAAGAACGAGTGGAGTCCCTGTTCGCAGATGTGTGGCGGAGCCTGGCGTGGCAGCGTGAAAGCAATCGAAGGATGGCCAGCTTCCAGGTACGTGGAATCGTAAGTAAACACGCAGCGTCCACCGGGCTCTTGGCGCAGTTCACCCGCGAAGAGACCATCGTAGTAGATTTTGCCCCAGAGTGAGGCTGCCATATAAATCCTGTTTGATCTCTGAGCGCAATCAAAGCACTAAATAAAAGGTATTTGATTAAAAGCAAGATGGTTTCTAAACAAAATAAAACTTGTTTTATTCAATGCCTTGGGTGCTCTCATGCACCGGGAAAATAAACGGTACTATAGTAGAGTTTTGGAACAACGTCCAAGAGGGACAGGAAGAATTACTGCCGCTGCGTCGGGCGATTTTTCTGCCCTCCGTTGCAACGGGCTCGCCGACCGTCGGCCACGCATCACGGTTCACCACGTTTCGCCTCATTCCAAAGTTCGTCCATTTCAGCGAGCGTCGATTGCTCGGGCGTTTTTCCGGCCGTGGCCAGCGTCTCCTCGATGTAGCCGAAGCGGCGCTCGAACTTTTCGTTGGTGGCGCGCAGTGCGGCTTCCGGATCGGCACCGAGATGGCGGGCCAGGTTGACGACAGCGAATAAGAGATCGCCGACCTCCTCCCGGGCCGCGCCCGCCGCGCCGGACGCCAGTTCGGCGGCGATTTCATCGGCCTCCTCACGGATTTTTGCCAGCACTGCCAGGGGATCGTTCCAGTCGAAGCCAACCTTGCCGGCCTTTTCCTGGAGCTTGAGCGCGCGCGTCAAGGCGGGGAGGGCAACCGGAACGCCCGCAAGCGCGCCCTTGCTGCGTTCGCGGGCGCCGTTCGGATCAATCGCCCGGCGTGCTGACCGCTCGGCTTTCTCCTGCGCCTTGATTTTATCCCACAATGCATTGACCGCATCGGTATCGAGACTCCCGGCATCGCCGAACACGTGGGGATGGCGCCGCACCAGCTTTTCGGTGATGGCCTGGACCACGTCGCCGAACCCGAAAAGGCCCGCTTCCTCAGCCATCCGGGCGTGAAACACGACTTGCAACAACAGGTCGCCGAGTTCGTCGCGCAAATCGTCGAAGTCACGCCGTTCGATCGCATCTGCGACCTCGTAGGCTTCCTCGATGGTGTAGGGCGCGATGGTGGAGAAATTCTGCGCCAGATCCCACGGGCAGCCGGTGCTGGCCGTGCGCAGTGCCGCCATTATTTCGATGAGGCGCGTGATATCGCGCGAAGGTGTGACATTCGCCATTCGGATGATCCGCAACGCCCCTGGTGCGCTCAGGTGCTACCAAGGCAGTCTGCCGCCACGCAAGCAGTTTACGGTCCAGGGTGAGGGGGCCTTCCACGAGTCGGAGCATGGGGGGCGAGACCTAAAACTTGTGGAAACACTCGCTCACCCTGACCCCATGCAAGCGGGGAGAGGGAGCAGACCGCCCGTGTCCCCCGAAGAGAGCAATAAGGCACCTCCCCCTTGACAACCGAACAAAACAAGAACATAAATCACGCGATGAGGCCAAAGATAACAGGGGAGGGAAGGGGCGCCAGGATTGCGGCCTGCTGCGGAAAGGGGGCATGACTTTCTGTGTTCGATTCCGGCCGCCGCTCGGGGGGGTACGGCAATGGACTATCGCACGCTCGAAACGCTGCGACGCCGGCATCCGGCCTGGCGGCTGCTCAATGCCGATCACGCGCCCCTGATCGTGAGCTTCTTGCACGACACCTTCATCAGGCCGAACGTGCGTACCTTGTCTCAAGGCGAACTCGCGACCCGGTTGGAGGACTATCTTTATTCCCTGAGGGCCGATCTCGGGGAGGACATGTTTCCGCGCGAGGCTGCCCATTATCTCGACAGCTGGGCCTCCGACGAACATGCCTGGCTGCGGAAATACTATCCGCCCAATAGCGATGAAGTCCATTTCGACATCACGCCGGCAACTGAGCGGGCCATAGACTGGGTTGTCGATCTCGGGCAGCGACGCTTCGTTGGGACCGAATCGCGGCTGATGGCGATCTTCGACTTGCTGCATCAACTTGTCCAAGGGACCGAGATGGACCCCTGGGCGCGAATCAGCGAGCTTGAGCGACGCAAGCAGGAAATCGACCAGGAGATTGCGCACATCCGCGACGGCGCGCTTTATGTGCTCGATGCGACCCGAATCAAGGAGCGATTTTCGCACATCGCCACGACGGCCCGCGGCCTGTTGTCGGATTTCCGGGAGGTTGAGCAGAACTTTCGCGATCTCGATCGCGCGATTCGTGAACGAATTGCGACCTGGGACGGAGGAAAGGGGGGGCTCCTCGACGAAATATTCGGCGAGAGGGATTCAATTGCGGATTCCGACCAGGGCAAGAGCTTTCGTGCGTTCTGGGATTTTCTGATGTCGCCGTCGCGCCAGAGCGAACTGACGGAGTTGTTGTCGCGGGTGTTCGAACTTGCTCCCGTGCAGGAGCTCAAGCCGGATCGGCGTCTCATCCGCATTCACTACGATTGGGTACAGGCGGGTGAAGTGACGCAACGCACCGTGGCGCGGCTGTCCGAGCAGCTGCGGCGCTACCTCGACGACAAGGCATGGCAGGACAACCGCCGGATCATGAAGCTCGTCAGGGACGTCGAGCAACGCGCGCTTGCGATTCGTGACGCAACGCCGGCCGGGCCGGTGATGGAACTCGACGAGCCCGCGCCGGACATTGCCCTGGTGATGGATCGGCCGCTGTTCGCGCCGCCGTTGAAGCCGCACATCGACGAAATTGCCGCCGATGCCCTCGAAGACGTGCCGTCGGATGCGCTTTTCAACAATGTCTATGTGGACAAGGAGCGTCTCGCAGGGCGCGTCCGCCGCGCGCTTCAGACCCGATCGCAGGTATCGCTCCTCGACCTCGTGCAGGCGCATCCGCTCGAGCAGGGCCTTGCGGAGCTTGTTGCCTACATGAGTCTCGCGGCGGCGGACGGCGCCTCCGTCATTGACGATGCGCGGCGTCAGACCCTGACCTGGACCGACGATGAGGGCAGGCTTCGACAAGGCACGCTGCCGATGGTGGTGTTCTGTCGACCCGTCGCGGCGGCCGGCCGGACCGGAAGACGACGATGACGGACGCGCTTTCCGTCGTCGTCGTCTCGCTGATGAAAGGCATCGCCGAGCGTGAGAGCGATCCTGTCCTGTGGCAATCGCTGATCGGCATTCAGGCGCGCGTTCGCGACTACGTCGCCTGTCTTGGTCTCGACCTGGTGCTGGATGAAGCCGAGGGCTTTGCCTACCTTCGGCAACGGCCGGCGGAGGAGGGGGCGACCGAACTCCCGCGGCTCGTGCCCCGCCGGCAGCTCGGCTACCAGGTCAGCCTCATGCTGGCGCTCTTGCGAAAGAAGCTGGCGGAGTTCGACGCCACGAGCGGCGAGGCGCGCCTCATTCTCGGCCGGAACGACATGGTCGAGATGATGCGCGTGTTTCTTGCCGAGACCGCCAACCAGGTTCGGCTGAACGATCGAATCGGCGCCGATATCAATCGCGTGGTGGACATGGGGTTCCTGCGCCGGCTGCGCGGGACGAACGACAGGTTTGAAGTCCGACGCATCTTGAAGGCGTTCGTCGATGCGCAGTGGCTCGCCGATTTCGATCAGCGCCTTGCTGCATATCAATCCCATTCGTCGAGCGAACAGGCAGCCATCGAATGAATGAAATGCTTGCAAGTGCGCCCGTCGCAGATGTCGAAGCGCGCCCGCATGCCGGGGAGGGTCTCCGCGTGGACCCTCCCCCGCTTGCGGGGCAGGATCTCCATTTAAACCCTCCCCCGTTTGCGGGGGAGGGCAGGGTGGGGGCTAGTCGCGCCGGGATGCGGCTTCACCGCTGCGAATTCTTCAATTGGGGAACCTTTCACGGGCGGGTTTGGGGTCTTGACCTCAACGGCGACAACACGCTGTTGACCGGGGACATCGGATCGGGGAAATCGACCCTTGTCGACGCCATCACCACGCTTCTGGTGCCGGCTCAGAAGATTTCCTACAACAAAGCTGCCGGCGCGGATGCCAAGGAACGAGACCTGAAGTCGTACGTTCTCGGGCACTATAAATCGGAACGCGGCGAATCGGGGTTCGTTGCCAAACCGGTGGCGCTGCGCGATCTCAACACCTATTCGGTCATCCTGGGCAGGTTCCGCAACGACGGCTTCCAACAGGAAGTCACGCTCGCACAAGTGTTCTCCTTTAAGGATACGCACGGACAGCCGACCCGATTCTACGTTGTTGCGGATACGCCTCTCGCCATATCGGAACACTTCAGCGGATTCGGATCGGACATCAACGCCCTGAAGAAAAAACTGCGGTCGATGCCGCGCGTCGAGGTGCATGAAACCTTTCCGCCCTACAGTGCCTCGTTCCGCCGGCGCTTCGGCATCGAAAACGAGCAGGCGCTCGATCTCTTCCATCAAACAGTGTCCATGAAATCGGTGGGCAATCTTACCGATTTCGTGCGCCAGCATATGCTCGAAGCGTTTCCGGTCGAGGCGCGGATCGATGCTTTGATGGCGCATTTCGACAACCTCAACCGTGCGCACGAATCGGTCCTGAAGGCCAAGGCGCAAATCGTGCGCCTCACGCCTTTGATCGCCGATTGCGATCAGCACGCGGCGCTCATGGAAGAGGCAATCGCCATGCGCGGCTGCCGGGAGGCGCTGCGCGCCTTCTTTGCCGGCATGAAGGGGGGGCTGCTCGAAAGGCGTTGCGAGAGCCTCGGATTGGAGCTCAACCGGCTTTCCGAGCGGATTGTGGGGCTCGACGACAAGGAGAGCAGTCAGCGCCATCAGCGTGATGAAATCAAACGCGCGATCGCAGAAAACGGCGGCGACCGTATCGAGAGCCTGAAAAGGGAGATCGCCGGACGGGAACGACTTAAGGTCGAACGCATGGGGCGCGCCGAACAATACGCCGGATTCGCCCGCGACGCCGGGCTGCCCGACGTCTTGGACGCAGATGCCTTCGCGACCAATCGTGTCACGATCGCGGCGGAGAGCGAAGCCATCCAGGTCAGGAAGGATGAGACGCAGAATGCCATCACGGACGAATCCGTCGCGCTCCAACAGCTACGCGCGCAGCACGCCGAAATCGACCGAGAAATTACGTCCCTGAAACAGCGCCGTTCGAACATCCCGACCAACATGCTTGCGATTCGCGAGAGCCTGTGCCGGGAATTGAACGTCGACGAAGAACGATTTCCTTTCGCCGGCGAATTGATACAGGTGCGGGAGGAGGAGGCCGCGTGGGAAGGAGCGATCGAACGGGTCCTGCACAATTACGCTCTGTCGCTCTTGGTTCCGGACGAAGACTATTCGCGGGTTGCCGAGTGGGTGGAGCGCACCCACCTCGGCGGCCGGCTGGTTTACTACCGGGTGAGGGCGCGCCATACGGCGCGCCCGTCCGATCTGCATGCGAGATCGCTGGTGCTCAAGCTTGCGATCCGCCCCGATTCTCCATTTTACGCTTGGCTTGATGCCGATCTGGCGCGTCGTTTCGATTATGCCTGCTGCGACACGATCGACAGCTTCCGACGGGAAGACACGGCGCTGACCCGGGCAGGCCAGATCAAGTCCCGTGGCGAGCGCCACGAGAAGGATGACCGACATAGGCTTAACGACCGCACCCGCTATGTGCTCGGATGGTCGAACGAGCCCAAGATTGCCGCTCTCACGGAAGAGGCGCATTCGCTCGAAGCGCGCATTTCCGCGTGCGGGGCGAAACTGGCAAAGCTGCAGGGCGCCCAGATCGCGCTCGACCGTCGGCTCGGAACGCTGCAGCGCTTGTCCGTGTTCGAGAGCTTCCGCGACCTCGATTGGAAACCCCTGGCCATCGACATCGACGCACTTGAGGGGGAGAAACGGCAACTCGAGCAAGGTTCCGATGTTCTTCGCACGCTTCAGGCGCAACTTACCGAGGTGGAGCAGGCCATCGCGGAGACGAAGGCGGAGCTCGCAAAGGCGAACGAAGACAAGGCGAGGCTGAGCGAGCGCGCCGAAATGGCCCGCCGTCAATTGGACGAATGCAGGACGCTTCTCTCGGCGTCTGACGCCGATGCCAACGCGCGCTATTTCTCCCGGCTGGAAGCGATGCTGAGTGAGAGCGACCGGCGCCTGACGGTCGAATCCTGTGACGGCCGGGAGCGCGAAATGCGCGATCGCCTCCAGGACCAGATCGATAGGGAGGATCACAAGATCCAACGGCTGCAACAAAAGATCGTGGCCGGAATGACCACGTATAACGGCCTCTATCCCTCCGAAACCCGCGAGGTGGACGCTTCGCTCGAAGCAACTCCCGACTACCGGAAAATGCTGAACGATCTCGAAGCCGACGGTCTTCCGAGGTTCGAGGCGCGGTTCAAGGAGCTGCTCAACGAAAATACGATCCGGGAAATCGCCAACTTTCAGTCGCAGCTGCATCTGGAGCGTCAATCGATCCGGGAGCGGATCGAAAAGATCAATCAATCGCTGCACGAGATCGATTACAACCCCGGCCGCTTCATCGTGCTGGAGGACGACCACAACGGCGATCCGGAGATTCGCGATTTCCAGCAGGATCTGCGCTCCTGCACCGAAGGAACGCTGACCGGGTCGGAGGATATCCTGTATTCCGAGGCCAAGTTCCTCCAGGTCAAGGCGATCATCGAACGCTTCCGCGGCCGCGAAGGCATGACGGACCTGGACAAACGATGGACCCGCAAGGTCACGGACGTGCGCAACTGGTTCGCGTTCTCGGCCTCGGAGCGCTGGCGTGAAGACGACAGCGAGCACGAGCACTACACCGACTCCGGGGGAAAATCCGGCGGCCAGAAGGAGAAGCTCGCCTACACGGTATTGGCCGCAAGCCTTGCCTATCAATTCGGCCTGGAGTGGGGAGAGACGCGGTCACGGTCGTTTCGCTTCGTGCTGATTGACGAAGCGTTCGGGCGCGGGTCGGATGAGTCCACGCGTTACGGACTGGAGCTGTTCAAGCGGCTCAGCCTGCAGCTCCTTATCGTCACTCCTTTGCAGAAGATCCACGTCATCGAGCCCTTCGTCGCCGCGGTGGGCTTTGTCCACAACGATGAAGGCAGCCGGTCCATGCTGCGTAACCTGACGATCGAGGAATATCGCGCCGAGCGCCTGTCGCGGGCCGGCTGATGGCGCCGGCTGAATACGATGGCTGATGCAACGTCGTGGACTACGCCGAGCGATTTGCGCAAGCAGGTGCTGCGCATGTGGGAGCGCGGCAAAATCCTTGCCGCCGGCATCACCGGCGAAACGCTGTTTCCACTGAATCTTTCGATGCGTCGCCCTGAGGCACAGGCGATAGGCCATTCGTTCGAGGCGGTGCGCAGATGGATTCGCGAGCTGGAGGAGAACAGCCGCTCTTGCAAGGGTTTCGGCTACGAAATCGAGTGGGCCGACATCAATCATCGCCAGTTGGGTCGCAACAGAATTCCCAGCCGCGTAACGGTTCCGACTGAATCTGACGCGCTGCGGCTCATAGACATGGAAAGGGAAGGGCGGCGGTTCAGAACGCTGGCGCAAATCACGACCGAGAAGCTTCCGGTACTTGCGCAATGGCTTTCACGGCGGCCGTTGGTAGTGCTTGAGCACGCGCAGGATTGGCCGCGAATCCTCGATGTGCTCGCGTGGTTCCGCGATCACCCGCGGTCGAATCTTTATCTGCGCCAAGTCGACATACCGGGCGTCGATACGAAGTTTGTGGAAGGCCGGAAGGCGTTGTTCTCCGAACTGCTCGACATCGTGCTGCAGCGAAATCCGCTGGACGAAGCCGTCGCTCAAACGTTCGAGCAACGATACGGATTGCGAACCAAGCCGCCGGTCATCCGGTTCCGGGTGCTCGACAGCCGCATCGCGATCGCCGGCCTGTCCGACCTCACAATTCCGGCCAGCGATTTTGCAGCGCTGAATATTGCGGCACGCCATATTTTTATCACTGAAAACGAGGTCAACGGCCTGGCATTTCCCGACTTTGCGGAAGCCATCGTCGTTTTCGGATTGGGCTACGGCGTTGAACTCTTACACCCCGCTTCGTGGATGTCAGGACGACACGTCTACTATTGGGGTGACATCGACACCCATGGTTTCGCCATGCTTGATCGCCTGAGGGTCGGATTCCCGAACGCACGCTCCTTCTTGATGAATCGCGAGACACTGATGGCGCACCGTTCGCTTTGGGGACGCGAGGACGCGCCCTGCCGCGCCGCCCTTTCGCGACTGGAGCAGGACGAACGAGCGCTGTTCGATGATCTGGTTTCTAACCGGCTTGGAGAAAATGTGCGCCTGGAACAGGAGCGCGTTTCCTACGCCTTTTTGGAAAGAAGCTTGAAAACAATCAGCGTCTCACTCCTGTGTGCGTGAACGCATGCATACGGCACCAGCGGGCGGCGCAATCCGGGCTACAAGTCCGTGGCTACCGATCGGACCAAGTACTATCTATAAAGCTGGCTATATCGGAGTGGAACCATGACGGAAGTCGCCCCGCGGCGATGGACGGTCGAGGAGTTCTTTGCCTGGCAGGAAAGGCAGCCCGAGCGCTACGAACTCGTGGACGGCTTTCCCATGCGAATGATGGCTGGTGCCAAGAACGTCCATGACGACATCGTCGTCAACGTGCTGGCGGAGCTGCGCAACCAGCTCCGCGGCGGAGGCTGTCGGCCGTTCACAAGCGACGGAAGCGTTGAGACAAAACCCGGGCAAATCCGCCGTCCCGACGTCGGCGTCGACTGCGGACGCAGGGACCCGAATGCAACGAAGGCGACATCGCCTCGCGCGGTCGTGGAGGTCCTCTCCCCAACCACGCGAGACTTCGACACAATCGGGAAGCTTGACGAATACAAGCTCATCGACAGCTTGGCCTGCATCGTCGTGATCGAACCGAACGCTCCCGAGGTGATCGTCTGGGCCCGCGGCGCGGACCGAAGTTGGCGAAAAGCGATCCGCCAAGGGATGGACCAGGAGATCGACATGCCAGAAGTCGGCGTGACGCTGCCGCTTGCGGAAATTTATGAGGGCGTGGAGTTTCCGGCCCGGCCACGGTTAGTGGCTGAGGAGACGGCTCCTGTGCCGGAGAGTGAGCCAAAAAACGGGTAGGACGGATCCGGCGGGGGATGGCCGCGGCAGCAGAACGATTCGCATAAGACATATTATGGAATATTTTCTATGTTCCCGTACGGGCACATTTTGATCCGGCCAACGCATTTGGCCTTGGAAAATCGCGTGGCCTGGGAAAAATCGCTTGATCACGGGCGCGTGATCGCATCGCCAAACCACCCGTTTCAGCCGGCCGCGCCCTCGAATTCGATTCGCATACCATCATACCCAGGCTCGACATTGGGCGGCAGCTTGGCCCGCAGTTTGGCGTAGTCGAGATCGCTGTGCATGTTGGTGAGGATCGCGCGCTTCGGGCGGATGCGGTCGATCCATCGGAGCGTCAAGTCGAGGTGAAAATGGCTCGGATGCGGCCGGTACCAGAGCGCGTCGACGATCCACAGCTCGATGCCGGTGAGCGCCTTTACGGCAGCCTCGGGCACATCCACCAGGTCAGGCGTGTAGGCCATGGTGCCGAAGCGGAATCCGAGGGCAGCGATGTCGCCGTGGGGGAGCTGGAACGGCATCGCCGAGACGGCGCCGCCCGCGCCCGAGATCGTCACCGACTCGCCCGCGGTCATCGCGTGCCGGGTGAGGTAGGGCGGGTAGCTGCTGCCCGGCGGGGTCACGAAGCAATATCCGAACCGGAGCGACAGGATGCGCCAGGTCGGCTCGTCCGCATACACATCTACCCGCCGCTTATGGGCGATGAACAGCGCCCGCAGGTCGTCGATGCCGTGGATGTGGTCGGCGTGTTCGTGGGTGTAGAGCACACCGTCGAGATGATTGACGGCGGCGTCGAGCAGCTGCTCGCGCAGGTCCGGCGAGGTGTCCACCAGCACATGGGTCCGGCCCCCGTCCGGCGCCGTGCGATCGACCAGGATCGAGCAGCGCCGCCGGCGGTTCTTAGGGTTGCCGGGGTCGCAAGCGCCCCACCCTGTTCCGGGCCGCGGTACGCCGCCGGAAAAGCCGCATCCCAGGAGAGTGACCGCAAAAGTCATGCGGCCGCTGCCCCTACCCTACCCTCCCCCGCAAGCGGGATCGATTTATCCTCTCCCGCTTGCCGAGGAGGAAAGGGAGCCGGCACTTTGTGGAACAGACGAAAGAAATTTTCCGTCGTCTGCCGCGCGATGTCGTCGAACGTGACGCCGCGCGTGGCGGCCAGCGATCTTGCCGTCTCCGTCACATAGGCGGGCTCATTGCGCTTGCCGCGGAACTTGCCGGGGGCGAGATAAGGCGCATCGGTTTCGACCAGGATGCGGTCCGCAGGCAATTCCGCCGCAATGGCGCGTAGTTCGTTCGATTTCTTGAAGGTCAGAACGCCGGTGAACCCGATGTAGAACCCAAGATCGACGGCCCGCAACGCCAGTTCCCGGCCGGCCGTAAAGCAATGCAGCACGGCCGCGAAGCGCCCCTCCCCGCTTTCCTCCTCAAGAATTCGTCCGATATCCGCATCTGCCTCCCGCGCGTGGACAACGAGCGGCAGCCCCGTCGCGCGTGCCGCCGCAATATGACGACGAAAGCCGATTTCCTGGGCATCGCGCGGACTGTAGTCGTAGTGATAGTCGAGCCCGGCCTCGCCGATCGCGACCACCTTGGGGTGCCGCGATCGCTCGACCAACTCCTCGACCGTCACATCAAGCTCCTCATGCGCATAGTGTGGATGCGTTCCGATCGAGCCGTAGACGTTCGGAAATCGCTCGGCGATCGCCAGCAACTTGTCGAACCGGCGCACCCGCGTGGAGATCGACACGACGCGCGCGATATCCGCCGCCGCCGCGCGCTCCACGATCGCCTCGAGGTCGGGAGCGAAATCCGGGAAGTCCAGGTGGCAATGGCTGTCGACCAGGATGCTCATTTCACCGCTCGGGTTCCACATAGCGCGGGAATACGCCTTGGGGCGCGGGCAAAGGCGTGCCGGGCTTGAGTGCATGCGCCTGCGTCAGGGCGGAGAAATTTCGTTCGTGTGCAGGCACTGCCAATTGATCGAGCAGTTTGCTCATGGCGTCGGGCATGAAGGGCTGCACCAGGATGGCGAGATGGCGCAAAACCTCCGCCAGCACATAAAGCACCGTTTCCATCCGCGCCGGATCGGTCTTTCTCAGCGCCCACGGCGCCTGTTCGTCGATATAGCGGTTAGACTCGCCGATCACGAACCACAGGTGGTCGAGCGCCTTGTGAAAGGCCTGGACATCGCACTCTGCGCGCACCTGCCCAAGGAGAGCCTGCGCCTTGGCAAGGAAGGCCTCATCGGCAGCGGTGAAAACGCCGCGGTCCGGCACCTTTGCGGCGCAGTTTTTATTGATCATCGCCAGCGAACGCTGTGCCAGATTGCCGAGGTCGTTCGCCAATTCGCTATTGATGCGGCGGATCAGGGAGGACCGGGAGAAATCGCCGTCATTGCCAAACGGCACCTCACGCAAAAGGAAGTAGCGCATCGGATCGAGGCCATAGGTCTTTATCAGCTCGTAGGGATCAATCACGTTGCCGAGCGATTTCGAAATTTTTTGCCCTTCGTTGGTCCACCAGCCGTGCGCGAAAATCCGCTTCGGCGGCTCCAGACCGGCGGCCATCAGGAATGCCGGCCAATAGACTGCGTGGAAGCGCAAGATGTCTTTGCCGACCATATGGAGATCGGCAGGCCAATAGCGTTGGTAGAGTTGCGACTGCGTGTCCGGATAACCGACGGCGGTGATGTAGTTCGTCAGCGCGTCAAGCCACACGTACATGACGTGCTGTGGCTCGTTCGGCACGGCCACGCCCCAGGTCAGCGCAGTGCGCGAAATCGAAAGATCGCGCATGCCTGACTTCACGAAGCTGATCACCTCGTTGCGACGCGAATGCGGCAGGATGAAATTCGGATTTTCCTCGTAAAGCTTGAGCAACCGGCCGCCCCATTGCGACAACCTGAAGAAAAAGCTCGGCTCCTCGACCCACTCGCACTCGGCCCCTGAGGGGGCGACCTTCCTGCCGTTGGGCGCGTCGGTCAGTTCATCTTCGCCGTAATAAGCCTCATCGCGCACCGCATACCAGCCGGCATATTTGCCGAGGTAGATCTCGCCGCGCTTGATGAGTTCGTTCCATAAGGCCTGGCAAGCCTTCTTGTGGCGCACTTCGGTCGTGCGGATGAAATCGTCATTCGAAAGATTCAGTGCCTTGGCGAGATCGCGAAAAGTCTGCGAAACCTTGTCGGTAAAGGGCTGCGGCTCCATGCCGGCGTCGGCGGCGGCCTTGGCGATCTTCTGGCCATGCTCATCGGTGCCGGTCAGGAAGACGACATCGTAGCCGTCCAACCGCTTGAAACGCGCCAGCACATCGCATGCCAGCGACGTGTAAGCGTGGCCGATATGCGGCACGTCGTTGGCGTAGTAGATGGGGGTGGTGAGGTAATAACGGGGTTTGTCTGCCATTGTCGGAATGCCCGGTCTTGCCTTGGGACCTGCGATCCCGGCGCTAGCGAAACCCGATACGTATCAACCGCGGGACGCCTCGGCAAGAAGACCGAAGATCGTAAAAACGAAGGGCTTGCGTTCGAGATTATAGACCTCCACGTCGCGGGCCGACCGGCTTAGGCGCTCCCACAGGTCGGCCGTGCGCGCAAGCCGCGTGAGGTTGCCGACCTCGGTGTCAAGCCTCCCCGAGAGCCAGTCGCGGACCGCGCTCACAAAGACGTCCAGGAGGCCTCGGTCGCGGTCGAGCTCGTCGCCGAGGGCATGGAGGGCGCGCGGATCGGTCGACGGCAGGGCGCTGAGAAGCGCCGCAACTTTTTTGCGCAAGGCAAGCATCGGCCCTCCGGCCAAGGCGATCGCCTGAGAAACACTGCCCCGGGCCGCTGCGGCCGCGGCCGCGACGGCTGGATCGTCGGCGTCGGCGCCAAGCGCCGTTGAGGCCGCCAGCGCGGCATCGCCCGGCTCCAACGGCCTGAGCGCCAGCCGCCGGCAACGCGACCGGATGGTCGGCAGCAATCGCCCCGGTGCATGGCTCACCAGCAGGAACAAGGACCTTGGCGGCGGTTCCTCCAGCATTTTCAAAAGTGCGTTGGAACCTTCCGGATATTTGAGCTCGTCGGCGCTGTCGACGATGCAGACCCGCCACCCCCCCTCGCCTGCCGTCGAACCGAAAAAAGTCGCGAGCCGCCGCACCTGTTCGACCGTAATGACGGTGCGCATCTTGCCGCTGTCGCCGGGCGTCCGCTCCAGCGCCAACAGGTCGGGATGGGCGTTGACGGCGACGCGCCGCACGGTGCGATGAG
>WNFR01001865.1_pt1 | contig 21995 bp, 21 predicted proteins | sample 5400221 | NCBI WGS metagenome assembly WNFR01 (sample SAMN13153357, study PRJNA577476) | soil metagenome | isolation source: 40 cm soil under Madrone tree | place: USA:California | collected 2016-06-14 | reverse complement strand
CGGTGCGGCCGTATGCGCGGGAGGTCGGCGCGGATGTCGGCCGCTTGCGGATCGGTGTCATGACGACGCCGCCCGGCGCGGTGTTCGAGGCGCATCGCGACTGTATCGCCGCTGCGAACGCGGCGGCGAAAAGGCTCGCGTCGCTCGGTCACGACGTCGAAGAGGCGCACCCCGACGCGCTCGATGATCCGCAGCTCGGCCACCACTTCACCGTCATGTACTCGACGCACATCGCGCGCACCGTCGAGCTGATCGGGCAGCTCACCGGCGGAGCGTTCACCGAGGCCGAGCTCGATCCGGTGAACTGGGGGATGAAGATCCTCGGCGACGCGACACAAGCGCTCCAGTATCTCGCGACGACGGATTGGCTGTACGAGTTCACGCGTCGCATCGCGGAGTGGCACGCCGGCGGCTTCGATTTGCTGCTCACGCCGACGATCTCCGAGCCGCCGCCGCGCCTCGGTGAGCTCGTGCCCACCCCAACGAATGCGCTCTCGGTCGGCATGCGCGCCTCGCAGATCGCCTGCTGGACGCTGCCGTTCAACCTGACCGGCCAACCGGCGATTTCGCTGCCGCTGCATTGGAACGGCGACGGCTTACCGATCGGGGTCCAGCTCGTCGCCGCGTACGGCCGTGAAGACTTGCTGCTGCGCGTGGCGGCAACGCTCGAAGCGGCGATCCCGTGGAGCAGCCGGCGGCCGGCGCTCGCCGCTGACTAGCGCTCAGGTCGAGCGGACGTCGGCGACGGTGGGCTTGTCCTCGTGCGCCAGAACCTCGAGCGCGCGACTGACGACGCGGCGCTCGTTCGCAAAGGTGAGCTGCGCGAGCGCCTCCTCGGCGTCGAACCAGCGCGCGTCCTCCACCTCGTCGTCGTGGTCGGCGGTGTCGCCGCGCTCGTACTCGAGGAGGAAAAAATAGACGAGCTTGTGGTGGCGGACGGGCGTGCCTTCCTCGTTCCAGGTGAACCAGAGCTCGATCTTTTCCAGGCGTGCGCCGACGCGGCCGGTGAGCCCAGTCTCTTCGGCGACCTCGCGCGCCGCCGTTTCCTCGAGCGACTCCCCATCCTCGCGCTTGCCTTTCGGCAGCTGCCAGCGCGTGCCGCCTTTCGTCGCGATGAGGCAGATCTCGATGCCGCGCTCGCCGCGGCGGTAGATGACGCCGCCCGCCGAGATCTCGAAGAGCGTCCGTCCTCCCGCCCCACGGCCTTTACGGCGGCCGCGACGTGTCGGCGGCGGCGCCGAATCAGCGCCCGCGGATCGACGATGCGGAGGCTGCTTCATCATCCCATCCATTCAACCACGTCCCTCACCAGCCCACCACTACATCTCGGCGCGGCGACGCCCGCGCGACGGAACGCTCAGGCGAGCGTCACTTTCGCGTTCGAGATCACCACCTGACCGCCGGCCTTCGCTTGCACGAGGACGTCGTGATCGGACTCGCGCCACATTTCCGTCGTGATCGTCTGCCCCGGCATCACCGGCCGCGCGAAGCGCACCTTGATCGAGCGAAAGCGCGTCGGGTCGTCGTCCGCGCACGCCTGGATCACCGCACGACCGACGTTCGCGAACGTGCAGAGACCGTGCAGGATCGGCTTGTCGAATCCGCCCATCGCGGCGAAGCCGGGATCGGCGTGCAGCGGGTTCTTGTCGCCGGAGAGGCGATAGAGCAGTGCCTGCTGCGTGATCGTCGGAGACTCGACGACCGCGTCGGGCGCGCGGCTCGGCGCCTCGTTGCCCGGCGGAGGCCCCGACTCGCCGCCGAATCCGCCCTCGCCGCGGAGGAAGACGCCGAACTCGTTCTCGAAGAGGACGGCGCCGTCGTCGCCCGTCGTCGTCGCGGAGAGGATCACCAGCGCGCCCTTGCCCTTGTCGTAGATCGCTTTCACCCGCGCGCGCGTCGTCACGCTCGCGCTCGTCGGGATCGGCCGCTTCACGACCTCGAGATACTGCTCGCCGTGCAGCAGCATCATCGGATTGAACGAGAGCCCGGGCAGATTCATCATTCCCATGAGCGCCGGGAAGCTCGGCACGACGCCGAACGTCGGCAGCGCCTTGAGGCCGTTCTCGTACGTGTACTGGAGGACGCTCGGGCTCGTCTGATCGACGTCGATGCCGACGCCGGCCCCGAGCGCGTAGAGCATCAGCGCGTCCTCGTTCCACGAGAAGCGGGTCGCGGGAAGCTCGGCGCCGAGCGCCTTCGGGAGTTCGATGGGCATGCGTCCTCCTCGTTCGCGGGGATGCGGCGCGTATATCAAGCTCTTGCAATGGGTGCGACCTTAGGCATGCTGGTCGCGCGATGGATTTCGGCTTCACGTCCGAGCAGGAGCAGCTGCGCGTGCAGGTGCGTCGGTTCCTCGACACCGAGGTGCCGCTCGAGCGCATTCTCGCGTGGTCGGCGAAGCCGCAGCCGCTCGATCGTGCGCTCTGGAAGCGCATCGCCGCGCTCGGGTGGCCCGGCATTACCATTCCGGAGGGACATGCGGGCCTCGGCCTTGGCTGCGAGGATCTGATCGTCGTCCTCGAGGAGATGGGGAGGAGTCTCGCGCCGCTGCCGCTTCTCGCGACCGACGCCGCCGTGACCGCGATCCGTCTCCTCGCCGGCGACGCCCAGTGCGCGGCGCGTCTGCCGGGCATCGCCGCCGGTGAGACGATCGCGACGATCGCGGTTCTCGAGGAGAGCGACGTCGTCGCGCCCGATGCGATCGCGACGCGCGCTACCGCCGCCGCGGGGGACGTCGTCCTCGACGGCGTGAAGCTCTTCGTTCCTGACGGGCAGCACGCTGACCTCATTCTCGTCGCGGCGCGCGAGGAGGACGGCGTGAGCCTTTTCGCGGTGCCGGCGAGCGCGCCCGGTGTGGGCGTCGCGCCGCTCGTCGTCGTCGATCCGACGAAACCCGCCGCCGAGGTGCGGCTCGAATCGGTGCGCCTCGCCGCGAGCGCGCGTCTCGGCGCCGCCGGCGGCGCGTGGCCGGCGATCACCCGCGTGCTCGACCGCATGACGATCGGCCTCGCTGCCGAGATGGTCGGCGCCGCGGATGCCGCGCTCGCGATGGCGGTCGAGTACGCGAAGGTGCGCCGGCAGTTCGGGTCGCCGATCGGCCGCTTCCAGGGCGTGAAGCACCGCTGCGCCGAGCTCCTCGTCGACATCGAGTCGGCACGCTCGCTCGTCTACTACGGCGCCTGGGCCGTCGAGCACTCGCCCGACGAGGCGGCATCGTACGCGGCGATGGCGAAGGCGGCGGCATCGGAAGCACTCGACGCCGCCGGCGAGGAGTGCATCCAGATCCACGGCGCGATCGGCTACACGTGGGAATGCCACGCGCACCTCTTCTACAAGCGCGGCCGTCACTGCCACGTCTGGATGGGCGCGCCGGACGAGCACTACGAGCGCGTGCTCGCGCTGCAGGAGCGGACAACGTCATGACGGCCGTTGCAGCCGCACCGACGTCGCCGCGGGCGACGCGTCGCCGATAGGAGCTGCCGTGGACTTCCGCTTCACCCCCGAAGAGGAACGCTTTCGCGCCGACGTGCGCGCTTTCATCCGCGACCACCTGCCGCAAGGCGCGAGCGGCGCCGGCGATCTCGAGAGCGGTCTCGCGAGCCTGCCGGCGCTCTACAAGTGGAACCAGGATCTGCTCGCGAAGGGCTGGGTAGGATTTAACTGGCCGAAGGACGTCGGCGGGGGCGGCGGCTCGCTCGTCGAGCAGATGATCCTCAAGGAGGAGATGGCGCGCCAGAAGGCGCCGGCGCTCGGCTTGAGCTACATGGGCCTGGCGTGGGTCGGCCCCGCGCTCATCAAGTACGGCACGCCCGATCAGAAGTCGCAGCACATCCCGCCGATCCTCCGCGGCGACATCCAGTGGTGCACCGGCTACTCGGAGCCGGGCTCCGGCAGCGACCTCGCGTCGCTGCAGTGCAAAGCGGTGCGCAACGGCGACGACTACGTCGTCAACGGGCAGAAGATCTGGACGAGCCTCGCGATGTGGTCGCAGTGGATGATCCTCCTCGTCCGCACCGACCCCGCGGCGCCGAAGCACCTCGGCATCACGTGCCTCCTCGTCCGCATGGACACCCCCGGCATGACGGTGAAGCCGATCAAGGAGATGAACGGCGGCGCGATGTTCGCCGAGGTGTTCTTCGAGGACGTGCGGGTGCCGCTCGCGAACCGTCTCGGCGCCGAAGGGCAGGGCTGGGACGTGACGAAGGACGCGCTCGCCAACGAGCGCAGCTCGATAGGGGACGTGTGGGCGCTGAAGCACCGGCTCGAAGAGATGAAGGAGCTCGCCGCGCGCTGCTGTCGGCGCGGGCGTCGCGCGCTCGACGACCCTGGCATCCGCCAGCGTCTGGCGCGCATGGAGACGCAAGTCGAGGCGATGCGCCTCAACGGTCTGCGGTTCCTGACGAAGCAGCTCCGTGGTGAGCCGCTCGGCGCCGAGACGTCGATCAACAAGCTCATCCGCGCGCGCGTCGAGATCGAGTCGGGCCGGCTCGCGCGCGACATCGAGGGTACGTACGGCGTCCTCATGAAGAAGTCGCCGCACGCGATCGACGACGGCAAGTGGCAGCGTGTGATGCTCGGCTGGCCGCCCTACGTGATCGGCGGCGGCACGCCCAACATCCAGAAGAACGTCATCGCCGAGCGCCTGCTCGGCCTGCCGCACGACGCGCCGTAGCGCCGTTCCTTACGAGCGGCCGGCGCGCGGAAGCAGGTAGCCCGTCGTGAAGGGACCGAGGGACTCGGTGAAGAAGATCAGCCGCGTGAGCGGCCGCGTCGTGCCCGGCGCGATGAAGACGATGCCACCGGCCGAGCCGTTTGCATCCGGACCGGCGACGGTCGCGACGTCGGTGACCATGACCCCGCTGGCGGTGAACGTCCCGAGCGCGACTTGTTCACCCTGCTTGTTTATTGCCTGAATCGTCCACGGAACTTGTCCGGCCTGGGCGGTGTAGAGCGCGCCTGGCACATCCTCGAACGCGACGAAGATCAACTCATTGGAGCCGCCGCCGCGCGCGAGGAGATCGGGGTCGTAGTACGTCGCCAGATCGGCGTTGCCCGCTTGAATCGGCGGCAAGAGGATGTCGGCTCCGTCGATCACCGTCGCCACTGCGAGCGGCGGCGGCGATGGCGCCGGCGGCGGCTTGCGCGCGCTCGGCTCGACCGCCGATCGTGCCAGCGCCGGCGCACCCCACGCCGAGTTCGTCGTAAGATTCGCGATAGTGAAGTTCCCCGCGAGCGCACGGCTCACGATCGGCGCGCCCGATGCGTTCACCGTCGTCGCGAACGCGATGCCGGCGCTCGGTGACAGTCCCTCGAGCCGCAGCGCGCCGACGTCGATCGTCGTGAGATTGAAGGCGTCGATCGTCGTTGTTTTGGCGAACGTGTGCGTGAATGTCGCGTCATAAAGGACTACGCTCACGCTCACGGCTGCGGAGCTCTCGTTGCGGACATTGATGAAGCTCGTGAAGCCGTCGCGCGCGTCGTAGTAGGCGATCACCTGGTCGCCGCGGCCGTCCGGCCGCCCGACGGCGCCCGGCGCCGACACCGCGGCGGCTGGACGTGCGAGGGCGAGGAGAAACGCCGCAGTGATGAGCGCGTGAATCGAAATCCGTTGGCTCTGATGCGTCATCATGATCGCTACGAGGAGCGCACGATGGAGCAGCCGGAGTGCGGAAGTCAACCGAGATCGAGAGATTGGTACTGTTCGGGCCGAGCAATACCCGCAGATTCCGGCGAGGACGGCGCGATTGGAGGGACCGCGGGCCATCGGCTACAACGGAGGTGACCTGCCACGCACTCCGGAGGGGTGGCCGAGTGGTCGAAGGCACCGGTCTTGAAAACCGGCAGGGCGCGAGCCCTCGTGGGTTCGAATCCCACCCCCTCCGCTTTCAGTTCACGATGTTGGACTATTCGGCGCACTCGTGATCGGCACGACCTGAGCACGCGTTTCCCCATTTTTCCCCAATTCGGGTGTTCCGACTGCCACGAACGCGGAAGTGCCTGGCTGCTGTGATCTCGGTTCGCTATTTGAGGGTCACGCCCATCCTCTCCGCTTGCTCTGGGCCTCGCACGATCAGGTCCAATAGCTGACGAGGGGTTGTGAGGTCCGCGATCACTCGGGCCACGAACCCGGAAAAGAAAGTCTGCGTGCTCCCATCTGGAGTGACGGCTCGAATGCCCCAAGCGCCCGGGGAGCCTGGGATACGCTGCGAAACCTTGAGCTTCTTGAGTTTCTCCGCTTCTTTTCCCGTGATCCACGTCACCTGGACGCCGCGCTGCGCGGCGAAGTCAAAGAAGCGCTCGACGTCGAACTGTGCGAAAATCCGAATGTCCCCCAACAGCAAATCGATTACCTTCTCCGGCTCCATCCAAAAGAAAACCGGGATGCCCCATTGCGCGTGCATGCTGTGCGCAACGAGGTCGACGAAGGGCTGACCCTTCTGAACCTCTCGGAACTCGGCCATCGCTGCGTCCGATCCGGCTATCAACTCGCAGTGCCGTTCCGGTTGGCGAAGATGAAGCAACACGTGGTTCACGGCTCCTATGTAGTCGCCACGGATCTGGTCCCGCCTCATCCCGACGAGGTAGAGGCCGCCATCTAGGCTGGCTCCGGCAACCCCATCCTTTTCCGCACCCTCCGCTACTTGCTGAATCGCTTGAACGTAGAACTCTGTGTAGACGCGTTCGGGGGTGACAACCATAGGCATGTTCGTGGCGGGATCCCTACCTTTGTCGGTCGCTGCGATCCTCTCAACCTCCGCGCGGCGTTTGCGTTGTCGCCGCATTCGGCCTGCTTGTTCTACGGCGTTCCGGCCGACAGTGGCGGCGATCTCGTCATCAAGTGCCTTCGCGTCGGCCTCGGAGCTGTTCTGCCCCAGGAGACCAGACAAGAGTGCGTTGATCCGCCCTTCCTTCAGTTCGACCAGGCGCCATCTCGGGTCTACCGGATCAAATGACACTTCGACGAGGTCGCCGATCTGCACGACCGTGGTGAGGTCACTCACCAGGCTGAATCGGAGCCGGCTATCCGTGTTCCTTCGAGTCGCCACATCGAGTGTCCTCCTGAGGACGACCGGATCGATCGCGGGTATCCGATGATCGAGAGTCAGGCGCCGGAGAATCCAAGTTTCGAAACCAATGACATTGAACAGCAGCGCGTCAGCGGCTCGGCGCAGAGCGAGTTGCCGATTGCGGAGAACGATCAGCCGCGCCCGCATCTCGGTCCGGCTGGGCTCTTTCTCCCTGTTGGCCCGTACGAGATCTGCTGCCAGTGTTTCAATCTTTTGGTGGAGTTCGATGACCAAGGAGCCGATCCGCTGCTGCGCCTTGTCGAATCCACGATGGCAACCTCGGAGGAATCGACTTCGGGCACCAACGTCGACCTTGATAGACTCAAGTGAGCGACCGTCCGAGGCCAAAACCTGTAGCCCACCCGTGAACGCCATCCGCACGATGCTGAGGATGGTGGGACCGAACGGCTCTAATGAGGGATGATCCAGCCGAAAGACGTAGAGACGAAAGCCGGAGCCCGCCTTCTTTTTGGAACGTCCGCGTGATCGGGCCGCCACCGGTTCCATGGCGCGGTGATGCCTATAGCGCGAGACGCTGAGTTGGCAAGGTCGCGTTCTCGTCGTCGATTCGAGACACGTGGCGTCGCCCTACATCTCGCGTGCGCTCTGCCCCGTTAAGGATATCCGCGTCGGCTGTCGATCTGGGCATCTCGCTCCTTTTCTGCTGATCGAGACCGATTACGGGCGTCTTTTTCGAGTTGCTGCCGCCTCAGGTGTCACATACAGATCGGAGTGAGGGGGTTGATGGCGATGAGTGTGGACCTGGCTAACGAGTACCTCCGAGAAGTGAAGCTGAGCTGGGCGACGAAGCCGACGCTGTGCAACACGGTTACCGCCGATGGAGCCATGATTCGGATGAACGCCGCCGAGCGTACGATCAAGGCCCTCGCTCTCGCGAGCGGAACTCCTTTCTCGAATACGCACAAGGTCGTCGGCGTGCTGGAGCAGCTGCCGTGCGACCAGCGGCTGAAGGATGGATTCCATTGGGTTGCGCAGCAGGTCGAACAATTGCGATCAGGCGTCCCGTACCCCGGAGACCCGGCGTACATCTTCCACACGCGACACACCGACATGGGATACTGGGATCGTTTCGAGCGTGACTGCGAAGCGCTGATGTCGCTCGGTGAAGCCGTGATCGACTATGAGCAGGGCGGGGGTTCTCACCCACCGGGTTGGCGGTAGTCGCAGTCTGCCGGGCGGCCGACGGATCGGCGCGCCGATGTCTACCGCCTGTCTCTACCCTGGCGAGTACGGAGCGCAGGACGTGGCTCAAGAGTCACTCGACGTCGTACGGTCGCCGGCAATGAATGTGCGCGGTCGTGCGCCTGCTAACCGACCTCACGTCGTGCTCACCGCGATGGCAGTAGCGGTGGCAGGTGAGGATTGAACTGGGTCGAAGTCGGTCGAATCGGGCGGACGTGCCGCATCGGTCAAATTGCGCGGTTGGACACAACCGCTCTCATTTCGGGGGCTCCTCGTCGTCTTGGATGGCCCTTACAAGCCGGGGGTCGGAGTCTGCCGCGCGGGTGCCTTGGACATCGCCCATCGCACGCGAGAGTCGCTTGTCGCGTGTTGTATTCGTGATGATGAGCGGCCGTCGCAATGGGGACGAAATGGGACCGTGGCTAGAAAACTCCCAGCTGGAAAGGCTTTTTGCACCGACCCAGGATGGAGAGTCCTGTGCCTCGAATCCGAAAAGCCTCGCGTTGCGTAGTTGCGTGACGATCGCCGTCCTGGACACGTTTTATGGGCAGTGCAACCATCGAAGCTCATGAGAGCGAAGATATGACGAAAGTGCCAGATCCGCAAGGATCGCTGAATTGGCGACTCCCTCCATGCAAGAGTTTCATGCATTGGGTTCGGGTCGTTGTCCTGATCACCGTCGGCCTCTACGGCAGCTATTACATCCGCGAGTACAAGCTCTGGGTCGACCTCGACCTCTACCCCTACCAGCGCCTTTCCGAACTCGGTTGGCGTGCGCTCGAGCCACGTTACACGGCGTTGGTTTTCATCGACAATGAAGCTTTCTGGCGTGGGGAGCTCGCAGGTCGCAACCCAGTCAAGCGAGACTATCTCGCGAGGCTTATTTCAGTCCTGGACGATGCAGGTGCGGATGTGATTGCGCTGGATATTGACCTACGCTCGCCTGATCCGAACGGGCGGCCGTTCGACCATGTGGACTACGCGCGCGAGACGGCACAACTCGTCGACACGATCAAGGCTGTCGCCGTACGGCGCAGGGTTGTGCTGTCCCGGGCCCTTGGAACAAATACAGACCACCAGTACGTCGCCCAGGCGAATATATATGATGAGGCTGGTTTTTGTCGTGAAGATGGGAACTTCGGAGCGCTCGGGGTATACTGCGGGTACATTGAGCTGCCGGTTGATATCCGGCTTGTGCCGCCTATGCTCCCACTTGTGGGAGGCGGCCGGATGCCGTCGTTCGCCTTAGCGACCATCGATGCCAAGAAGCGCAAGAGCCCCAACGAGGGGGTCGAACCAGCAGAGGATCGTCTGTGGTACGGGAGCTACATACCGGCCGTCGCTTTTGAGCAGCAGACGTTTCTTGCACGCGAGATCCTCAACGAATCACCGGAGGTCCGTCGACGGGAGCTTGAAAGCAAGATCGTCCTCGTGGGCGGGAGCTGGTCACAGTTTGCGTTCGAACGCGGGCCCGGGTTCGATCTCTGGCCGACCCCGATAGGGCTCATCCCCGGCGTGCTCCTCCACGCGAACTATGTAGAGGCGTTGCTCGATGGTCGGATCTACACGTCGCTGCCCGAATGGGAGATGCTGCTCATTGAGTTGGCTTTGCTCCTTCTGTGTCTCCTTCCGTTCGAGCTCCAGCTTTCAACTATGTCGAAGACGATAAGTGTATTCGGCGTATGTACTCTCCTGCTTTCCATCGACTATGTCTTGTTTCAAAACCTAGGTCGGACGGTTGATGTGTTTCTGCCGCTAGTGCTACTGGCAGCTCACGCTGGGTTTGAACAGGTATCCGAATGGCGCGCCTTAGCCCATCAGCGCCCTGAGATCAGGGAGGCCATATGACAGTTTCGATACATCGATATTCCGTCTTGGTCCTGAGCGCTATCATCGCCTTCCTTGGGCTCACTGCCGTGATGCGGGCCACTTGCGTGGCGCAGTCAAGTCAGTCCTCGGCGCCTCCGGGGCCCATCGATCCCGACAAACGGGGAGGCGTTCGGCGGGAGCCGGATGCCACCATTCAGCTGGGCCGTGGCTCGGTCGCGGCGGGAGTCGGCGTGAGCTGGGCAAGCGGGACTCTCACCTACAAGGGCAAGCAGTATCCGATCTCGGTGAGCGGCCTCTCCGTCGGTGACGTCGGGGTGACCAAGTTCGCCGCATCGGCCAAGGTGTATAACCTCAAGAAGCTGGAGGATTTCAACGGCAACTACACCGCCATCGGCGCCGGAGTGGCGGTAGCTAGCGGCGCTGGTGAGGTCGCGGCGAAGAACCAGAACGGCGTCCAGGTCGATCTGGTGACCACCACCCAAGGCGTGAAGTTCGCGCTGGGTGCGTCCGGCATCGAGATGAAGCTCAAAAAGTGACTCAGATGGTCGATGAGCTACGTCCTTCGGCGAGCCACGACCGCGCCATCGTGTTAGGCGATCACGAACACACTCTCGCGACTATTGACATCGAGACCAGCGAGTACGCTGCCGTGGGCTGTCATCCCGTCTCGTGTGGACATCGCGGCTTCTGAGCCGGCTCGGGAGGGAGTCCCGCGCCTCGAAGCCAAGGGCAGGGATTGGGGCAGCGAAGGGGGCGCGAGCGGGGCGGGTACGTCCCATTTCTTCCCCAATTCGCGTGCAATCGGGTGCAATGAGCTGCACTCGAAGGACATCGAACATGCCCGTCGCCATTGCAGAACGCCGCAGGCGATTGCAGAGTGCCGACCCGTTTCCAGGTCTTGAAAACCGGCAGGGCGCAAGCCCTCGTGGGTTCGAATCCCACCCCCTCCGCTGACTTACGGCACGCCGACGGCGTCGCGCTGTCTCGCGCGTTCTTTCGGGTGGTTGGGCGCTACTTCGAGATGGTCACCGGCACGGTGGCGATGTTGTTCGAATAATCGCTTTCCGCGAGGATGCCATCGGGATTGATGGTCACCTGCAACACATAGTTGCCGGGTCGGACGTCGGTGATGTCGAGCCACTGACAGTCGAGGTAGCTTCCGTAGACATCCTGCCAGCCGACCGAGATGCCTTGAAACGAGCAGGTGAACTTCGCAGGTCCGGCGTTCGGGGAATAGCGCGAGAAGTCTTCGAGGCAGAAAGCTTGTTTGCGACCGGTCAAAATCTTTGCGCCGGTGTCGTCGTACAGCTCGTAGAGGGCATAGCCATTGAAATGATAGTGCCGGTGGCACGGGCTATAGACGAAGAGCGGGCTCTGGGTGGGGTCGCCGAGCACGAGGTCGGCGGCGCCGATGTTCGGCGTCGCGACGTCGAAGCGTAGGAGCTTTCGTTTGCCCGGGGCGTCGACGCATTTCTCCACGAGAGCGCAGTCGGTGGGCTTGAAGACGTGCGTCTTGACGACTGCGCTCGACTCGAGCCGCGCGGCATCGACGGTGAGGTCGGGGAGCGCACTCTGGGCTCGCGCGGCAGTGCCGGGGTGGAGCGTGACGCCGGCCGCGAAGGCTGTGGAGAGAAGCCACCTACGACGGCTTGGGAAGGATTGGTGGTTGGGCACGGTGCACCTCTGGAGGCTCTGGGCCGCGATGATGTAGGCAGGCCGGGTCCGTGGGAGATACGCCGCCGATGATTCGGCTGTCAACAGCGATGGGCAGTGCTCGTTCTGCGGCGCGATCGGACGTGTGAGTGGGGAGGTCGTCCGATCGATTCGACATTGAGCTGTCCGACGTAGCCGCGTGTCGCACCGCCGCGCAATCGCGCCAGTTACCTATGGCCGCGTGGACCTGCCCGCACTCGATGGCATTGTCGATCGCGAGAGGCATCGCAGTCCCAATTCTTCCCCAATTCGCGTGCAATGGAGTGTAACGAGTTGCATCTCGTCTACCGCGGAAACGTCCGTCGTCCTTGCAGACTGTTGCATCGCGTTGCAGGGCGGCGCCGGCTTTCCGGGTCTTGAAAACCGGCAGGGCACGAGCCCTCGTGGGTTCGAATCCCACCCCCTCCGCTTTCGCGAGTTCGTTGTCTGACTGGAGTCTGTCGGCGGCTATGCGACCTTTCGCCGCCGTCGCTCGGCCTGAGCGAGCTCCCACGTCGCCTGGAGGTTCATCCACACCTTCGGCGAGGTTCCGAGCGCCTCTGCCAGATCGAGCGCGGCATCGGCGGTGATGCCGCGTTTGCCTTTGATCAGCTCGTTTAGGCGTGCGCGCGTCCAGCCCAAGGTCTCAGCGAAGGTCGTCTGACTGATGCCGGCGGGCTCGAGGAACTCTTCGAGGAGAATCTCACCGGGATGGAAGGGATTTTTTGGCTGTCTCATGAGCATTGCTCCCGTCAGTGGTAGTCGACAATCTGCACGGCGCTGGCGTTGCCTGCGGTCCATTGGAAGACCACACGCCACTGATCGTTGATTCGAATCGAGTGAAATCCTTTCCACCGGCCCCTGAGTGCCTCGAGGCGATTGCCGGGAGGCGCTCGAAGATCGCGGAGCGCGGCGGCGTCGTGCAGGTACAGGAGCTTGCGACGTGCGGTCCGTCGCAGCTCGGGTGGAAAACGCCGGACGGCTCCCGACGAGCGATCGTCGAACAGATCGTGGGCCAGGCGGTTGCCGAAGCTCCCTATCACCGTCGGAGGTTATCGGCTTGCGATAACTAGATGCAAGAGACTAAGGAGCGGGACGTTGGCGGTCGGTCTCTGGTGCCTGGACGGGCAGAATGATCGTAGCCTCGGCGTCGTTTTCATCTTCCATCGCTTCCTCCTCCATCCGAATCACTGAGCTCGATTCCTCCGGGCACGTGGGACATCGCAACTACCATGCCGGCCGCACGCGACCGGTGGCGAGGCATCCGACGGCCTTCGCGCCGACGCGTCGGCGCCGGTGCCGTTGTCTCGGCGAAACACAGTGCCTACGGCGCGACGCTGATTCCTCGCCTGTGTCGCGACCACCTTTCTGTCCTGCCCGAGCGGGCGCGTGCGCGGCGGTGGCACGTCCAGTGCAACGGTTCGCCCAGAGGAGGGACCACGATGCTCATCGCACTGGAGATATGCGCAGCGTTCATGTCGCGGCGGTCATGCTGACCGCCGCGACCGTCCTCGCCGCCTTCGAGCTCGGACGTCTCGCGACGCGCGACGACGAGCAGCGTCAGTTCGATGCTGCCGACGCCGCACTCCGGAACGATGTACGACTCGGAAGCCCGAGGCGCGCGATGCGAGGCGCGACCGCGCTCGCTCTCATCGCCATCCTCGGGCCGTTCGCAACAATATCTCTCGCTCATGCGGAGGCCCCGCAGGAGTGTCGGCGCCAGTGCTCCGTCGACTTGGAAAACTGCAGGGACGGATGCGTCGAGAGCGGCGGCTTTAACGGCTGTGAAGAAGAGTGCGGCTGGGTTTACGAGTACTGCGCAAACGACTGCCGCTGAGCCCGAGGCCTCGCGTGATGACGCCAACGCGACCGCGACGATTGCTGGGCGCGCTGCTGTTCGCGGTCGTTACGTCGGCGGCTCCGGCGTTCGCCGAGATGCTTCCCGCCCCCATCGACGACTCGAGCCAATCGGCCGATTTGGGTAACGACCGCGTCGATCAGTCGATGATCGAGGACCGCAGTCAGGCGGCGGACCTCGGCAACGACAATGCCGACTGGGCGACCATCACCGACGAGAGCCAAGCCGACGATCTCCACTGAGGAGAAGTTGCCTACGCGAGCAACCGGCCTCGGCGTCGAGATTCGGCTCGACGAACGGCGCGGGCCGAGAGAGCGGCGGGACGAGTGTCCGGAGGGCCTGTTGCTCATCGTCCTCGGCGCGCTCGCCCTGCCCATCGTTCGGCGTCGTGCCGACGCGTCGGCAGGCGCGAGCTCGCCGCGCGGCGAAAGTTCAGTCCGCGCCGACATCGGCGCGCGGCACGCCGGTTGCGGAGGCTACGATCGTATGACGCGCTCCGCCGGCGACGGCGGCGCGTACGGAAACGAGGGATACCGATGCGAATCGAGTCACGAGACGGAGAGACGACACTGTACCTGGAACGCGGCGAGCGGCACGAGAATCGTATCGTCGGGCAGAACTGTGTCCATATGATCTTCAACGCCGGCGGCCGAAAGATCTATACGTATGTCGACGTCGGTGCCGCCGCGGCGCCGTTCCGACCGCACGTGTGGATCCGGAGACCGTGGGGGAGCAGCTGGGAAGGCGAGCGGCTGCCGTTCCGCGTGCTCGCCGATAGCCTCGTCGCCTACGCCCTCTCCGGCGACTGGCGCCGCGGCGCCCGGGTCGCATCGTGATCGCCGGCGAACGCGTGTCGTGGTGCTCGGAGCCGCGGCGGGCGAATGGCCCGAATGAGGCCATCACGACCTTCAGGGGGTTGATAGAATGATCCGGCATATGTGTTCCGTACTGATCGGGGTCGGGGTCCTTGTCGCCGCGTCTCACGCGTGCGCCGCGTGCCAACGCATCGGGACGCAGCTCGACTGCGACCTCGCGACGAGTCAGATCGTGATCGGGACGCAAGCCGGGGACGCGCCCACGTCCTCGAGGTCGCTTCGTCCGTCGGCGGTGCACCGCACTGACCCAGTCGCCACCGCTCGCGTGGCACCAGCGCCTTCATTCGGGTTCGAGTTGCAGAACATCGACTCCGGGAGGTCCCTCTGTCGAGACACCGAAAACGAGCGTTACTGCGACTGACGGTTCCGCGAGCATTCCTGCGGACCGGGATCCACCGCGGAAAGAAAAGACAGCCCGAGAGCGAACCGATCCGGCGCCTGCGGGCTAGTGCGCGATGCCAGAAACGAGAACAGGCGCGCACGTTACGCTGAACGTGGGCGCCTGTTGCTTCACTTCTCGTCTTGCTCGTCTTGCTGCTCGTCTGGCGTCGCATCGTCAGCAATCAACGCACAATGCGGATCATCCGTTGACACACACGCGTAGGGGGCATCAACGATGACGATGCCGCTGCCATGTATTGGTGTGTCCCCATGTGCGTGCGCGAGTGATGGAGTGAACGTGAGAGCGCAGAGCGGGATTAGTATAATGAATCCTCGCATGATGATTCTCCTTTCAGTGTCGCTACAGTTGCATGCGGCGGAGGAGCTGGGCGTTCAGGGCGACGATGACGGTGCTGAGTGACATCAACACCGCGCCGACGGCCGGATGCAGCACGATACCCCACGGCGCCAGCACGCCGGCCGCGAGCGGGATGGCCACGATGTTGTAGGCGGCGGCCCACCACAGGTTCTGGAGCATCTTGCGGTACGTCGCCTTGCTCAGGGCAATGAGACGCGGCACGTCGCGCGGGTCGCTGCGGACCAGCACAACGTCGCCGGCCTCCACGGCGACGTCGGTCCCTGCGCCGATCGCGATGCCGACATCTGCTGTCAGGAGCGCCGGCGCATCGTTGACCCCGTCGCCGACCATGGCAACGCGCTTGCCCTGCGCCTGCACCGCCTTCACCTTCGCCGCCTTGTCCTCGGGCAACACCTCGGCGAAGACAGTATCGATCCCGAGATCGGCGCCGACCGCGTTGGCGACGGGTCGGGAGTCGCCCGTCATCATGATCACCTCGATGCCCTGATCGTGCAGGCGCCGTACCGCCTCGCGCGATTCTTCGCGCACGGCGTCCGCGACCGCGAACACGGCGAGCGGCGTGGTTCCGTCGAGCATCGTGATCGCGGCGTGACCGCGCGCCGACGCGCGCGCGATGGCCGCGCCGAAGGCAGCGTCCGGCGCGACGTTGAGGCGACGGAGCAGCGCCGGGCCGCCCAGCCGGAGCGATCGCCCGTTGACGGTCGCCTGCACGCCCTGGCCCGGCAGCGCCTGAAACGCGTCGGCGCCCGGGATGGACAGTCGGCGCTCCTCCGCGCTCTTGACGATGCCGCGGGCGAGGGCGTGCTCCGAATCGCCTTCCACCGCCGCCGCCAGCGCCAACGCGTCATCCTTCGTGAGGCCGTCTCGCGCCACGACGTCCACGACACGGAACTCGCCGCGCGTCAGGGTGCCGGTCTTGTCGAAGAAGACGGCGGTCAGGTTGCGCGCTTCCTCGAGCCCGCGAGAATCGCGCACGAGCAGACCGCTCCGCGCACCGAGTGTGGTGGAGATCGCGACCACGAGTGGGATGGCGAGACCAAGCGCATGCGGGCAGGCAATCACCAGCACGGTGACGACACGCTCGATCACGAACGCCGCTTCCTGTCCGGCGAGGAGCCAGCCAACCAGCGTCACCGCGGCCGCGACGACGGCCACGACAGTGAGCAGGAATGCCGCGCGGTCGGCAAGCGCCTGCGCGCGTGAGCGGGAAGTCTGAGCCTGCGCGACCAAACGCATGATGCCCGCAAGCGCCGTCTTCTCCGCGGTGCCCGTGACTTCGATGCGCAGCGCGCCGGCGCCATTGACGGTCCCGGCGATTACTTTGCTGTCCACGGTCTTCCTGACCGGCCGTGACTCGCCGGTGATCATGGACTCGTTCACGTCGCCGGCACCTTCCCGGACGACGCCATCCGCGGGAATGGCTGCTCCCGGGCGCACGAGGACCCGATCTCCCTCGCGCAGCTCGGCGACGAGGACGGTCTCCGTGCCCTCGCCGACGATCCGGACCGCGGTGTCCGGCAGCAGCTTGGCCAGCTCCTTCAGCGCGCCCTGGGCCTGGGACGTCGAGCGCATCTCGATCCAGTGGCCAAGGACCATGACGGTGATGAGCGTGGCGAGCTCCCCCCACAGATCCATTCCCGGGAAGCCGAGCGTGACGGCGAGGCTGAAGCTGAATGCGACGGTGATCGCGAGCGCGATCAGCGTCATCATCCCCGGCCGTCGGTCAGCGAGCTCGCCGAGGGCACCCGTGATGAAGACCCAGCCGGCGTAGGCGAAGACCAGCGTGCCGAACACCGGGGAGATCCACCGCGACGCGTCGGCACCGCCCCACGCGTGGTAACCGAGCCAGTGCTGAATCGTCGGCGCCCAGATGATGGTGGGGATCGACAGGAGCAGCGTTCCCCAAAACTTTCGTCGAAACATTGCGACGGAGTGACCGGCGTGGCGGTCGTGGCCGCGATGCTCCGGGCCGGACGTGTCAGTCATCTGTGCTCCTCCACGGTGATATGGCGGGTGCTACGCTCATCCGCCCGTGGGTCCGAAGCGTTCGGTTTTGACCAAGGCCGGATCATGCCCGAGATCGACGAGCGCGGCGGCGGCCGCCTCCACGAGGGACGTGGGGCCGCACACGAAGACGCGCGGCCGTTCGCTCGGCGGCCAGGCAACCTCAGCCAGCATCATGCGGTCGATCCTGCGCCGAAATCCGGTCCACTCCTGGGGCGGCTCGCGCGTGAACGTGAGCGCGATTCTGAGTGTCGCGTCGTCCTCAGCCAGTTGGGCGAGCTCAGCACGGTAGATCATTTCGTCCCATCGCCGCGACGAGTAGAGGCCGCCACGAGGAATAGGGGCGCCTCGCCGTGTGTTGATCGGTACGACCTTGTCGACGCCAATTCTGCCGTCTTCGTCAATGCGGCACATGCTGACTCCGTCACCGACGGCGTATGCGAGGATGAAGGTATCCGGTCGGTTGTGTAGGAAAGCGATGCAGAAAGGAGAACCGCCCCCTCCGTCCTGGAACGAGGGGTCGCTGAGCGTGCCGTTTGCATTCACGCGGAATATGACGATGCCGTCGGGGTCGGGCGCATTCGAAGCGACGGACCTTGGTTTGCCGTCTGGACCAGACACCCAGAGAATGGGTGACCCTTCCGCAACATCACCCGAAACCACCGCTCGTCGGTCTGCTCGGTCATGTGACCTTCGCGGATGCAGCATCCGGGCCAGGACTCGACGTGGAACGGGCCTGCCTTCGCGCGCCTCGCGATGCCGGCGGCTCGTCACCCTGCCGACGACTCGGCAGCTGCGTCGATACACGACGTCGCGGTTGCCGAGAAACTGAGGACATCGACCGGCACGGCAGTTGCGATGGGAGCGGCTGGGGACGAAAGGAGGGGACCGAATGAGCACATCAGCAAAGCACGACGAGGTGCACATGGACGACATCGATGTCGACCTCGCCCTCGTCATGCCCGTGCAGTTCGTCGATCGACAACTCCAGGCCGCCTACCTCCAGCCCGAGAAGCATCTTCAGCTCGCGGTGCTCGCCGACGCGGTGGCGACGCATGCACGAACCGCGACCGAGACGACGCCATACGCGCAGCGGCTCTTCGCCGAGGTAGACGAATGGTTCGCGTGCGACGTCGCGGCGGGACCGTTCTCGTTCGTGGGCATCTGCGACTCGCTCGGCATCGAGCCCGGATACGTGCGCCGCGGCCTTTGTCGCCTACAGCGCAGCGACGGGTCGCCGACGGTCCGCAACGTGACCCTGCGTCACCAATCCGGGGCGCGCCATCAGATCGTCGCCCCGCGCGAGCGTCGAGTGGCGTGAACACTGCCCACTGATCTGCGCGCGACGCCAGGGCAGCCGACCCGCTCGACTGGAGGGGAGCCGTTACACGACTTCGACGGATAGCGATCTCGTCGAGGACGTCGCGCAAATTCCCTCGAAAAAACGCGAACCGATCCTGAAAGCGGGGACGGTTCCCGGTCGGGTGAGGGCGGGGAGGGCGCATCATGACGCTGCCTTTCACGCACCGATGACGTCGCAGCCCAGGCTGTTCGGCGCTGACCACTCCCGTCGACGGCGAAGTAGGGGACGCGTCGCTGTAGATCTCACCCGACGATCCCGATGCGTTGGAGCGTCTCGAGCGGCCTCGACGAGGACGCGGGCGCGCGTTCGCTCCTTGCGGTTGGCGTCGTACCGCATCGATTGCCCCGGGGGTCTCGGGAGGGATGTTAGCAGTAATACTACGAGCCGTCCGAGCTGAAATACGATGCGTGCCAAATAATGCAGACTTATTCCCTAGCGACCTACTTGTGTTGACATGATGAACATCATACAAACGCGCCATGGATCGTCGCTGGCTCCCTCCCGCTGACGAAGTCGCTCCCCGCGCGTGGGCGGGCCTTGCGGTTGTCGCCGCGGCCTCCTTCGTCGCGACCCTCGACGCGATGGTTCTCTACGTCGCGTTCGGCAGCATCCGTCGTGACTTCCCCGAAGTCAGTGCAGCCGCGTTGTCGTGGATCCTGTCCGGTTACACGATCGTCATTGCGGCGGGGATGATCGGGGCAGGCCGCTGGGCCGATCGCCTCGGTCGGCGCCGTGTCTTTCTCGGCGGCATGGGCGTCTTCACCGTCGCGTCGGCGATCTGCGCCGTCGCTCCCGACGCCGGCGTGCTCATCGCCGCCAGAGTCCTGCAGGGATTCGGCGCCGCGGCTCTCACACCCGCCTCGCTGGCGCTGATCCTGCGAGCATTCCCCAAGTCCCGGGTTCCCCAGGCGATCGCGCTCTGGGGAGCGGCAGGGGCGCTGGCCGCCGCGGTGGGTCCGACCATCGGTGGGCTCTTCGTCGAAACGTGGGGTTGGCGCTCGGTGTTCGTCCTGAACGTTCCGATCGGCATCACCGTCGCGATCCTCGGACCGAGGCTGCTGGACGAGTCGCGCGAGCCGGACGGTTCCCAGTTGCCCGACCCCGTCGGAACGGTCCTCGTCACGATCGCGCTCGTTCTCCTCGCGCTCGCGATCGTTCAATCCGGCGAGTGGGGATGGTCGAGTGCTCGGACCGTCGGGGCGCTCCTCGGCGGTATCGTGCTGCTCGGCGCGTTCGTCGTCCGGTGCGCCACCGTCCCGAACCCGGTGCTCGCGCTCCACCTGTTCTCCGAGCGCGCCTTTCGCTGGGCGAACATCGGTCAGCTCGTCTACGGCACCGGGTTCACGATCATGTTTTTCGGGGGCGTCCAATTTCTCCGCGAAGTCTGGGGTTACTCGCCGGTCCGGACCGGGCTGGCGATGGCGCCTGGGCCACTCGTCGTCTTCCTGCTCGCCCCTCGGTTCGGGAGGCTCGCGGGGCGGATCGGGCAACGTCCAATCCTGATTCCGGGCGGCATCATCTACGCCGCAGCGGCGATGTTGCTGCTCTCGCGAGTGGATTCCGCTCCGGCCTACCTCACGGTCTGGCTGCCCTTCATTCTCTTGTCGGGCGTCGGCGTCTCGATGGTGCTGCCGCTGCTCACGTCGGCCGCCGTTGCCGGCCTGCCCTCCGATCGCTTCGCCACGGGGTCAGCCGTGAACGCTGCGCTCCGCGCCCTAGGACAGACGCTCGGCGTCGCAATCTTCGTGGCCGTGGTCGGACGAACGACGGCCGGTGAGCTCCTCGCGCATCATCGGATCGCGTGGTGGCTCGTGGCGGCGGCCGGCGTTGCCGTCACCGCCACGTCGTGGCGGCTTCCGCGGGGCGGTTCGGCAGAGCACGCAGTCGAGCGCGATCGTCGCCTGACCCTACTGCGACCGGCGGCTTCGAAGCCTTCGCCGATCGTCGCCGGACAGCCGGCAACGAGCGGAAGCGGTCGAGTGCTCCAGGGGGTTCGTTCATGACCGATACGATCGTGTTACTTCACGGAGGCGCCACGGGATCCTCGTCGTGGAACCCGGTCGCGCGCTCACTCGTCTCGTCAGGAGCGAGCGTCTTCGCGCCCGACATGCTCGGCTACGGCGCGTCGCCTGCCCCCACCGGCTCCTACGCGATCGCTGAAGAGGTGGCGCACCTGACCCGACTGCTGGGTCTCCAACCCCACTCCTGCAACGGGATCCTCTATGCCGTGGGGTTCGGCGGCACGTTCCATCTCGTGACGCATTCGCTCGGCTCGTTGATCGGGCTTCATCTGCGACGCGCGCTCGGCGCACGCGTGACACGGATGACGCTCGTCGATCCGGTGGTCGTGAGCTTACTCCGCGAGTGCGGCGAGGATGACGCCTATGCCGAGATGGAGGAGCAGTACCAGCGCTTCATGAGTCTTTCCGGAGATCACGAGGCGGCGCACTATTTCGTCGATCACTGGGGCGGCGCCGGCGCCTGGGCGTCGATGGGAAGCCGCGGTCGCACGATGGTCACGTCCCTCGTTCCGACGTTGGCGTTGGAGATGACCGCGGCGCGGTCCGATACGGCGAAGCTCGCGTGGCTGGCCGAGTCACCCCCGCCGACGACCATCTTGGTCGGCGAAAGGACCCTCCTCGCGCCGCGCGCCGCGGCCCGTCTGCTCGGGGCCGCGCTCCGGGCGACGATCGTCGTGGTTCCCGGGGCGGCGCACATGATTCCGATCACGCACCCGGAGGCGGTCGTCGACGCCGTTCGACGCGATGCCGCTGCGCGAAGCCGAAGTGAAGGCGCCCGCGCATGAGATACCAGCGCTTCGGGCGGCGCACCGCAGAACGTCGCGGGCTGCTTTCACTTGCTCAAATGACCTCATGGCCAAGGAGACCGCATGAAGGATTTATTGACCCGCGCCCTTGACGCGCACGGTGGCCTGTCGCGCTGGCGGGAGATTGAAGCCTTCCAGCTCAAGGTGTCCATTGGCGGCGGGCTGTGGCGGCTCAAGGGGCTTCCGGACGGTCTGCGCGACGTGACACTGCGTATCCAGGCTCACCGGCCGATCGTCACGATCACGCCGTTCGCTGGCGAGGCGCGAACCGGGCACTTCACGCCAGACCGCGTATGGATCGAGGATGCCAATGGTGGCGTCGTTGAGGAGCGTGCCACGCCACGGGCTTCGTTCGTCGGGCACGTCCCGACCACACCCTGGGATAAATTGCACGAACTCTACTTCGTGAGCTACGCGCTGTGGAACTACCTTGCGATTCCGTTCGTGTTCACCGAACCCGGCTTCGAGACCCGTGAGATCGGGCCACACGAGGAAAACGGCGAGACGTGGCACCGC
>WNFR01003052.1_pt1 | contig 21997 bp, 19 predicted proteins | sample 5400221 | NCBI WGS metagenome assembly WNFR01 (sample SAMN13153357, study PRJNA577476) | soil metagenome | isolation source: 40 cm soil under Madrone tree | place: USA:California | collected 2016-06-14 | reverse complement strand
GCACGCGCATCGGGGAATATGGTCAGTTCATATCCATCTACGATGAAGCGCAATAGGTACTCGTTGAAGGAGACCTGGCCGACGGGACGCAGCCGCTCGGCCAGGTCAGGCAGATTGATCTTGTCTCCCCTTCTGCCACTGCGCACCTGCACGGCGTCACGTCCACAGAGGCTTGTGCTGCTTGTTCCACTGAGCGAATCAAGGAATTCGTAATGGTGCTGGCCGCAGGTTGGACAATCGGGCTGACGCGGCAATTCTATGCGTTCGCTTGTATTCTCCCACAGGTCCATCCAGAACATTGCACGGCTCACCCTCTCGCTTTTCAACAGCAGCTTAAGGGCCTCAGTAGAGGCGACGCTGGCTATCGTCCCCACGATGCCGTTGAGCACGCCCGCGGTGTCACAGGTGGGGGTAGTGCCGGGCAGGGGCATTTCTGGAAAGACGCAGCGCAGGCAGGGTGTATCTCCTGGAATGATGTTCATGGTTGTCCCGTAGGACGCGATTACACCGCTGTAGATCCATGGGCGTCCATTTTTTACACACACATCGTTGAGGAGGTAGCGTGTCTCAAAATTGTCCGTAGCATCAAGCACGAGGTCTACACCTCTTACAAGGGACTCTATGCCGTCAGCGTTGATGTCTTCCACCAGCGTCTCTATCTTCGTTTCGCTATTCACGCGGTGAAGCTTTTCTGCGGCTGCGATAGCTTTTGGCAGTCGTCGCGCGATATCGTCCTCGTCGAAAAGAATCTGCCGCTGCAGGTTATTCAACTCAATATAGTCGCGGTCGGCAATCACTAACCGCCCGATACCGGCGCGACAGAGGTTATTGGCGAGTACAGTTCCCAGTGCTCCGCAACCTATGATGGCGACTGATGAGTTAAAGAGGCGTTCTTGTCCTTCTTTACCGATAGGTGCGAACAGTGTCTGGCGTGAATAACGGTCTAATGCATGTGTTATTGGCATCGAATTAGCTCCTTTTGGAACCCTGCTTGTCTCATTCTATTCTAACACATCATACTCATAATCTGACATCCCCTCCTAATTCCTCTTCGTCCCGTCCCATCCTCCCCGAAGAAAGAAAAAACTTGGGGACACCCCAAACCCCGGCAGAGGACGAAGTCCCCTGCACCCCTATTTTATGAGTGGATCTCGTACTCATAATGGGTTGGCAGGTGTCCATTACTGTGTTACAATGCAGATGGCGATTAGAAAGTAGTACATTGTATAAATGGTACAGCTTACACGCGCAGGATATTATGAAAAAAGTTTTAGTTATTGATGACAATCCGACAATCGTAGAACTAATAAAATATGCAGTGAATCTGCAGAGCACCTATGAGGTTGTTGTTGCCTATGATGGTGAGCAAGGATTGGAGAGCGTCTATACCGAAAATCCCGATTGCATTATTATCGATGTAAAGATGCCGCGCATGGATGGGTATAAACTGGTTCGGTGCCTACGAGGCGATGCGCGCACGGCGAATATCCCTATGATCATTCTCAGCGCAATGACACGCGAGGAAGATCAGATGACGGGCCTGCTCTCGGGCGTTGATGAGTATCTTACAAAACCGTTTAAGCCGAGGGCACTTAATGCAGCCATCGAACGGGTTTTATGCCTGACACCGGCGGAGCGACAACGTCGTATGGATTACCTGCTACAGGTGCATGCTGAACGAGAATAATAGTGCTTGAATTACAGAGACTGCGTCGATTACACATTCTTTTGGTGGACGAGGATTCTAGTACCTATGCTAAGATACAGCAGGCTTTAGAAAGCGAATTTATTCTTCATAGCGCGAACTCTTTAGATGAGGCCAAGCGGTATCTGAAGGAATATGTGCCTGACCTGGTGATCTGCGAAGTCTTACTTGGACAGGCAAGTGGTTTAGAACTTTGTCGTTTTATCCGCAGCACACTGCCGCTGCGTAATCTCCCTATTATGCTTCTTACCTCTCTCACAACCCTGCAGGATAAAATTGCCGGATTTGATGCTGGCGCCGATGATTACGTGGTAAAACCGTTTGATGCGCGCCACTTAATGGCGCGCATCCACTTGCTTTCACGTATGAAACGCATGGAACAACGTGATGCCTGATGTGCTTATCCAGGGAAGTGACAGGCCGCGAAATGGCCTGGCTGTTTCTCTTCCAAGGGTGGAATGACCTCGCGGCAGATGGCCTGGGCTTTCCAGCAGCGTGGATGGAAGGTACAGCCGGAGGGCGGATTGACCGGACTTGGTACGTCACCTTCCAGGATGATACGTTTGCGTCGCAGCTCTTTGTCGGGATCGGGTACTGGAATAGCGGAGAGGAGCGCCTGTGTATATGGATGCTGGGGCACCTCATACAGTGATTCGCTCTTTGCCAGTTCCACGACACGCCCAAGGTACATCACAGCTACCCGGTCGCTAATATGCTTCACCACCGAGAGGTTATGTGCCACGAAGAGATAGGTGAGGCCAAACTGCCCCTGCAAATCCTGCAAGAGGTTCAGCACCTGTGCCTGAATCGACATATCGAGTGCAGATACCGGCTCATCAGCTACGATGAATGATGGCCGCAGAGCCAAAGCCCGCGCGATCCCGATGCGCTGGCGCTGGCCGCCACTGAACTCATGTGGGAAACGGTTCATGTAGTATGGGTTGAGTCCTACCACTTCGAGCAAGTGGGCTACCTCTTCTCGAATTTCTTTCGCGTTGCCGTGATTGAAATTCTCCAGTGGCTCTGCGATGATCCGCTGAAGCGTGAAGCGTGGACTGAGCGAGCCGTATGGATCCTGGAAAATCATCTGCATCTGCGCACGCTTCTTTCGTATCTCAGAAGATGAGAGTGTTGTTAGTTCCATCCCATCCAACTTGACACTACCCGCCGTGGGCTTAATCAATTGAAGGATAGCACGACCGGTGGTCGATTTGCCGCAGCCGCTTTCACCCACCAACCCCAGCGTCTCGCCACGTTGGATGAAAAGGTCAACACCATCGACTGCCTTGACATTTGCTAGCGTACGGCTCAGAATTCCCCCCTTAATGGGGAAATAAACTTTTAAGCCTTTGACATCGATCAGCGTGGTTCCTGTCTTCGAGGGTGTTGTGATATCTAGCACCATGTAATTCCTTTCCCCTTAGTCTGGATAGAAGCAGGCGGCTACTTGCTCACCGCGACCTACAGGCATTAATTCTGGCAGTTCCTGCCGGCAGCGGCTCTGCACCTTGGGGCAGCGTGGGGCATAGGGACAGCCAACAATTTCTTTGGATAGATCGGGCGGTTGTCCTGCAATTGGGGTAAGTTTGGTCTCACGGCTCTCATCGAGACGAGGAATAGAGTACAACAGCCCCACAGTGTATGGGTGAGCAGGTGTCTCAAAAATTTGCTTGACTGGGGCCGACTCGACTACATGGCCCGCATACATCACGTTGACGTGTTCGCACATCCCAGCTATGATGCCCAAATCGTGGGTAATCAACATCACGGCGGTATCAAAATCTTTTGAGAGGCTCTTTATCAGTTCAAGAACCTGGGCCTGAATGGTTACATCGAGGGCTGTTGTCGGCTCATCGGCGATAAGCAGTTGGGGGCTGCATGCCAGGGCAATGGCGATCATCACGCGCTGGCGCATGCCTCCACTAAACTCATGGGGATAGCTCCGCATACGTTTTTTGGCGTCTGGAATGCGCACAAGTTCAAGCATTTCGAAAGCACGCTGCCACGCTTCATCCTTGCTAAGCTCTTTACGATGACGTTTAACCGTCTCAGCAATTTGATAGCCAACCCTAAATACTGGATTGAGCGAGGTCATCGGATCCTGGAAGATCATGGAAATTTTGCTGCCCCGCAGGTCGGTAAGTTCTTCCTGGTTTTTTTCCAGAATGTTCTCTCCTTCGAAATTGATCTCACCACCAACAATTTTGCCGGGGGGACTGGCCACCAGGCGCATAACGGAAAGGGCAGTCACACTCTTACCAGAGCCGCTCTCTCCTACCACCCCTAACGTTTCACCTTGCTTTATCACGAAGGAGACATCATTGACTGCTTTCACCACTCCGCTGCGTGTGAAGAAGTAGGTTTTGAGGTTATTTACTTCCAGCAGGTTCTCTGCCATGTTTGTCTCTCCACTCACTAATCTTTTGATCGAGGGTCAAAGGCGTCGCGCAAGCCGTCACCCAGGAAGGAAATTGCAAGCAGGCTGAGCCCCGCTTCGCCGATAATCGTGGTAGCGATGTCAAGCGTTGCGACGATGACCACAATACTGAACAGGTTAGGTATAATATGGCGAAGAATGATGCGGGCATCACTGGTACCTGCGGTTCTGGCTGCCTCAATAAACTGCTGCTCTTTGAGTTGAAGTGCTTGTCCACGCACATAGCGTGCCATTATTGGCCAGGCACTGAATGATAACGCCAGCGAGACAAGTATGAGGCGTGAGTTCCCATTGGGGCCAATCAGCGGGATATTACTCAGGTAGGTATCAGCATATTCGCCAAAGATGCCTGTAATCAGGATGGCGAAAAGCAGGCCTGGGAAAGCGAACATAATATCTGTGAAGCGTGCCAACACCTGGTCGATCCATCCGCCAAAGTAGCCTGCCAGGACGCCGACGAGAACGCCTAGCCCGATATCATAGCATCGGTGCCAAGCCAGTACTGAGTTGATATGAGCTCATCCTGGCGGTCAAGTTCCTGGTGGAAAGGGCTGTGATACACCTGTGGGCCTATGCGGCCATTTACGACGCTCTGATAGCTGCCGCCAATATGCTGGTAAATGAGTGGGCCAAGGATGGGGATCAGGATGAAGAGCACGATCACACTCAGGCTAATCATAGCACGTTTATCGCGCCGCAGCCGCCGCAGCGATTCTTGCACTGGAGTGGGAGATTTCTTCGGCTCCTGACCACTGGGGATAGCGGTGGCGATAACTTCAGCAGGTACAGTAGAAGTTGTTGCGTTAATCGACGCGTCTAACAAATCTAGTGGTGGATCCGTAGCGGGAAGTATGACTTCTGAAGAGGCAGGCTCCAAATTTTTATCCTGTGTATCCATCTCTATGCCTGCCTCCTATTGAACTTTAATACGGGGGTCAACAACAGCATAGAGGATATCTGATATCAGGTTTCCTATTACTACAGTGAATGCCAATAAGACAACCGTGGCCTGAATGACCGGATAGTCTCGGTCAGTGATGGATGTTATCGTGGCTTGAGCGATACCCGGAATGTTGAAGATCTGCTCAATGAAAAAGGTGCTGGTGATAATCAGGCCAAGCGAGAAGCCGAAGACAGTCACGAGTGGGATCATTGCATTGCGTAGGGCGTGACGGTAGATAACCACGCGTTCACGCATCCCTTTCGCCCTTGCCGTACGGACATAATCCTGGCGTAAGACTTCCAGCATACTCGTGCGGGAGATACGGGCGAAGTAGGCTAGCCCGGCTGCTGTAAGGACAAGAATTGGAAGTAATTTGGACTGTATATCGGGCCACGTATACTGCCAGGTATTGCCCCAGTTCGCTACTGGCCAGCCGAGGCTAGTGTTAGAATCCAACCACACGACGACGATTTGGACGAAAACGGCCAGGACGAAAGAAGGAATCGCAAAGAGGATCAGCATTATTCCCATATTGGCAGTATCAATCCAGGTATTGGCTTTGAGGGCAGAAATGATACCCACTGGCACACCTATCACTATTTGCAAGAAGAGTGCCCAGAGCCCTAGCTCCATTGTGGTCGGGGCACCATCTTTGAGGATATCCCAGACAGGACGACCTTGCTCTTTGAAGGAAAGCCCGAAATCGAACCTGACCAGATGCGTTATATAATTCCAGTACTGTTGATACCAGGGAAGGTCCAGTCCATATGCATGTTTCAGTTGCACATAGAGGTCTGGTCTAAAATGTTCGCTCAACAAGGTGCGAATCGGATCACCAGGGGCAAAATACCCCATGATGAACGTGATGAAGGTTACACCTAAGAGCACAAATAGGAGTCCGATGAACCTTTTAACCAGGAATTGAAGCATGCTATTCCTTTGCTCTCTTATTCAAGGTCGCGGCCGTGTATGAGGCGGCTCTAAATACTATCCCTATCTCAGGGGCACATATGCATCGTCCATGTGGCGAAGAACTGTCGATAAAACGGCACCTTTTCATTGACAAGATCACTAACAACAGAAGCTACATAAGCTGATTTCTACTTATTTTAAAGGGCGTTGCTACCATTGTCAAGCTCGCGAGCCTTGCGGAAGCGGCCTCAGGGCAGGTGTCAAGGCGGAAAGTTGTCAGCAAGTGTAGACTACGACAGGTGTTGGGCGTAGGTTACCCATCTAAAAAGGCCGTATCTCTCATACCAGGCAAAAATCCTGGGGACATGAGGGGACAGCAACTGTGTGATCGCTGCCCCCTCCGAGCCGAAGCCCGTGTGCATCTAAAGAGCGTAAAGGTGTTCTTGCGAGGCCGAACACTGTCTACTTAGTGTGCAGCGATGTAGATAGCACCCCAGTCATCCGGTGGAGTCAGCCCCTGTGGGTTGAACACCACGCCCTTCACGTACGGCTTGAGCAAGACGTTGAGTGTTACCTGGGTCATGGGCATCCATGCGACGTCATTGACTAACTGCTGCTCCGCCCGGTTGTAGACCTGCAGGCGAGAAGTCTGGTCAGAGTTGACATCGGCAGCTTCCAGTTGCTTCTGCACGACTTGCTGCTGGACTGCATCGGAAGTGGAGTTTTGGCCATAGTTCATCTGGTTGTAGTTTGCGCCCTTATCGAACTGGAGGGTCGTCCAGTCCTGTGGATCAGGATAGTCAGCGATCCAGGCGATCCCCCAGAACTGCAAGCCACGGGGATTGTTGAGAGCGGCCTCGGTCTCGGTGAGCAGCTTGTTGAAGTCAATGGCATCAAGTTTGACACTCACGCCGAGAACGGTCTGCCACATCTGGGCCATCGCAGCGACTTCATTGGCGGTGTCTGGTATACCAGTGTTGTAGGTCAGTTTGATGGGCGGCATCTGCGAAACGCTGGTCCATCCTTCTTCCTGCAGGCCCTGCTTGAACAATGCCTGGGCTTTGGCCGGGTTGCCGGAAGTACTCTGTGTCCCATCAGGGCCGGTCAGGTCCGGGTAATAGCCAGGCATACCCTGCGGCACAATGTGGTTCGTGGCAATCAATGAATCTTTCCATACTGTATGCACAATCAGGGACTTATTGATGGCCAATGCGAATGCCTGGCGGATATGAATGTTGTCGAACGGCTTCACCAGGTAGTTCATCGTGTAGTAGTTGAGATATAACTGAGGCACCTGGTGGAACTCCCCAGCGCGCGTTTTGGACTGCTGAAAGTGGATCGCGGGGATGCTCAGAGCACCGGTCGTATCAACCTGGCCAACTTGATAGGCCTTATAGAGGGTCTCCAGATCCTTGTAGAAAGGGAAGATGACCTTCGACAATTGGGGCTTGGGGCCGTAGTAGTTGGGATTGGGTACGAAGACGATTTGCCTGCCGCGGGTATACTCCGCTACCTTGAAAGGCCCATCGCCGCCGCCCTCAGTCATGTGGTCAGCGATGTTCGTGCCATACTTGTCAACCAGGCTCTTCTCGATCACATAGGAGGTCGAGTACGTCAGCGCATCCAGGAAATAAGCCGCTTTCTTATTCGCTTTGATGATGATGGTGTTCGGATCGGGCGTCAGAAGGCTGTCGTTAATGATCGTTTTGATCTTGCCGGCGACCAGTTTATCAGAATCGTTGACGAGCGCCAAATAGAGCGGACCAACGACGGAGTGTACGGCAGGCTGCAGGGCGCGGTCAATGCTGTAGGCCACATCTGCTGAGGTCAACGGCATACCGTCACTAAACTTCAAGTTGGGACGTAAGTGGAATGTCCAGGTCAGCCCATCGGGAGCCAGGCTCCAGGATGATGCAAGCTGCGGTCGCACGACCATCTGGTCGTCCAACTGCACCAGGCCGGTGAATACCATGTCAATTGCCTGGATAGAGGCAAGATCCGTTGAAAGGCCTGGATCGAACGTTTGAATGTCCGGGACGGCATCCTCGGGGAGGACATACACCTGCTTATCCGCGGAAGCTTTCTGCGCTGTGACCGGGGTGTTGCTACCACAGGCCGCCAGGAACATGACCATCAGGCATAAAAGGGCTGATAGGAACCCGGCGGTGAATTTCTTGCCAGATCGCATTCTTGACTTCTCCTTGTTGTGCATGAACTGTGAGGTGTTTTAACGAAAACGGGATAAACATGCCTCTTTTTGGAATTACGTCTATGTACTGCTAAATCTCACAGAAGGGAGAATTAGTTGAGGCCTGGTCATAAGTACTCAGGCCGACTCATATCCAGGCGTTTAGACGTGCAGGCACGTAAAACTGCCACAAAGTAGGGTGAATACCGGAAGAACCGTAAACAAATGTAAACCGCTACGGACGGTGGCACAATATTATTACGTCAGAGGAAACTTGAATCTCACACAATTTGACTTAATGCTGGATGATGTAGATGTTAGCCCAGTCGTCGGGGGGAATCAATCCCAGTCCGTTATCAACCATGCCCACCACGTAAGGCTTGCGCAAAAATACGCTCGTCACCTGCTCCATGGGCATCCATGCTACATCGTTGACCAGCTGCTGCTCTGCCTTCCGATAGGCCTGAATGCGAGCAGGCTGTTGAAAGTTGGCGTCGGCTGCTTCCAACTGCGTTTGGATAGCCTGTTGTTGGGCTGAACTCTTGCTGTTATTCTCGCCATAGTTCATGTTATTATTGGGCACGCCCCTGTCAAACTGCCGCGTCAGCCAATCCTGTGGATCCGGGTATTCAGCAACCCATGCCAGGCCCCAGAACTGCAGGCCCTGTGGATTGCTCGTCGCTGCTGTCACTTCGTCGAGCAGCGTATTATAGTCTACCGGGTTGGGTGTGACAGTTACGCCCAGGACCCTCTGCCACATCGCAATCATTGCTCTGACTTCTTGATCGAAGTTGCCCACCCCTTTCGCGTAGGTCAATTTGATAGGAGGTAACTTCGCAATACCTTCTTCATGTAAGCCCTGCTGTAGCAGCGACTGCGCTTTGCCGGGATCACCTTTTAATGATTGGGTTCCGTCGGGACCTGTCAGATTTGGATTGTAGCCAGGCATGTTCTGGGGGATGATATGATTTGTCGGTAACACCGTCCCTTGCCAGACATTGTTCGCAATGGCTGTTTTATCAATAGCCAGTGCGAATGCCTCGCGGATATGGATATTGTCGAACGGCTTGACGAGATAATTCATGGTATAGTAATTGATCCACAATTGAGGAACCTGGTGGAAATCCGGGCGCTTCTTATCGGTGCTATAACTGCCGATAGGCACTCCGGTAACGTCAACGCGACTGCTTTGATATGCCTGGTAAGCAGCCTGCGCTTCTGGATAGAATGGGAAGATGACTTTTTGCAGTTGTGGTAACGTATCGTAGTAATTGGGATTAGGCGCAAAGTCTATTTCTTTGCCATGGATATACTGAGTTACTCTGAAAGGACCGGCGCCCCCACCCAGTGCCAAGTGGTCGGTGAAGTCCGCTCCGTATGCACTGATCAACTTCTTCTCTACGACATAGGAACATGGTTGTGTGAGCATGGCCAGGAAGTAAGCAGCCTTCTTACTTGTTTGTATGATGACTGTGTTCGGATTGGGAGCCAGCAGGCTATCATTTATCAGCGTTGGGATCCGGCCGGCCAGCAGCCTGTCAGAATCGCGTATCAGGGCCAGGAAGATAGGAGCGACTGTGGACTTTGTCGCTGGTTGCAATGCGCGATCAATACTGTAGATCACGTCTGCTGAGGTCAGGGGGCTACCATCACTGAACTTCAGGTGGGGTTTCAAGTGGAATGTCCAGGTAAGTCCATCGGGACTTTGATCCCAGGACTGCGCAAGCTGCGGCTGCACCTGGAATTTGTCGTCGAGTTGCACCAGTCCTGTGAAAACCATTTGAATGGCGCTGATGGATGAAACATCGTACGCGAGCGCGGGGTCAAACGTCAAAATATCTGAGGCTCCGAGTATGGGAGCAGTGTAGACCTGCTGCTTGAGTGGAGCCTTCACGGGTTTAGCCGGTAGGTTATTATTGCTGCCCCCAAATAGATCACAAGAGGACAGAAGCAGAGCAATCAAACATAATGCAATTGGTGAAAAAAGCTGAGTACATTTCTTCTTAGTAGTTTCCATTTCAATTTTCTCCCATCAGATATCCACCAAACATATAATGAGCGATGGTAGCTTACTCTCTGACACTTTTTGGGAGGGCAGTGGTCCACTGCCCTCCCAAAAAGTGTCAGAGAGTAAAGGAGGAGCGATCAAACATCACAAATCGTTGACCAGCGTATTGCGATTGGCAAATGCCACGGCACGCAATGCTATGTGTATAAATCCTTCGATATTAATTCCCGTGAGAGTTAAGGGCCATGCAAGATATTCTTCGCCCGCGGCCTGCACGACTTGCAGCGTATGCCCCTGGTCAGCGGCGGCGTCTGCCTGGGCGCCGCCCAGGCCAATGACGGCGAACATAGAACGGGCATCATGCCCCAATTGAATATAGCGGTGCGCGGTTGAAAGTGCCCCGGCCAGCTCCTGCGCGTCTAGTTGTTCGCGCAATGTATCTAACAATGCCGGGGCAATCAGGCCTCCGCCCAGGATTGGAGAGCGCGCGACTGCTGGCTGCGTCGGGGCTGCCTGTGCTGGCAATTCTTTATGCAGCGCATTCAAATATGCTGCGGCCATGAATAAGAGGGGTAACGCCTCTACTTCCTGGACCTCTGCGTACACCAGGCGCGTGGCTGCTGTGTAGAGCAGAGCATGCGAGACACGCACAAAATCCGCGCGGTCACCATCGCCGACTCTTTGCATGAGATCGGTTGCAGTAAGAGCGATTACAGAACCGATGCCGCGAGAAGATGCTCCTGCCTTCATGAGTGCCTCGTATACTCCCTGGCAAACCTGGGGAGTACCGGCGTCGCTAAGGATGAGGCGGCGCAAGGGAAGCGCGCTCTCTTCTTTTGGCTGACTGAGACGTGTGCGGTAGCTATCAAGGCTATGCGGAGGATCGGAAAGAAACGAACGTACTGTATTGACCCAGGACGGTTCTGCGGTGTGTAATGGGAGATGCGGTGTAAGCCAGTGTATAATATTAGGCGTTCGATCACTCCACTCTACCGCATCCAACAATTGTGTACCCCGAACCGCAAACATCAGCGGGTGCCCGGCGTTTTGGAACGTGGTCGAAATGCTATCATATATACGTATCTGCAAAGCACGATAATCCGCGCCTGTGCCATAGAGCCCGAACAGCAAGCGCTCAATCATAGCAGGGTCATTTTCAAAGACGGCTTTATGCAGCATCGAGTTGACAGTTTCCCCCTCAGGCAGCCTGCTCGGAAAGAGTGGTTCTGGGTAGGTAACCTGTGCTGACTTGCCGGCACGTACCGCCGGCACTGCCGCGGCCAATGACTGCACGAGGAAAGGTAAGCCGCGCGTGTAGTATATTGCTTCTTCTCCAAGTGTATAGCGGAGGGCTATGAGCCAGCGGCACATCATGCTGGCGGCAGCGAGTGTGAGAATCGTATGGCCGTCACTATCTCCGTGGGCGGCAATCATACCTACGCGCCCTATCAACTCAGAAGCATCGGCTCCGCGCAGTGTCAGTTCGCGTCCAGTGGCAATGATGCGGTCGATGTCGCCGGCAACAACAGCATCGACAAGTGTTGAAATATCGATATACATCCCAACAGTTGGCATAAGTGTTTCAACCTCCGCTGCGGGGCATGGGAAATCCGTGCCCCTAATTTTGTTGTTGTAATTCTCGAATAGCTTGCTCGATGCGCGGGATGTCCGCGTATTCCTCATCGAGCAATTTGTATGCCCGCTCCAGGTAGAGTTCTGCAAGCCTTGCCCCGCGCTCATTGGGATCGGAGGCAGCTACCGTTAAGTCAGCGCTGCGGTATTTATCCGGCAAGGGGTGCGAAATACGGCGCATGCGTTGCCTGGTATCCTGTAACAACTGCGCATCGTGTCCTTCGAGTGCGTAACGTGCTACCCCCACTAACTTGCCCAATTCCGCCAGGCGTTGCCGGTCTGTCATGGTTTGGATCAGAAGCTCTTCGGCGTCCAGGTCGTCTAAGGAAAGTGGCGCTTCATCCTCTGCCGGGGCAATAGATGGGACCTGGGCAAATGTTGAGGCATAATTCACGTAGAGTTGCCCGTACTCCTGGCACCCTTGAGCGACTAATTGCATGCGTGCCCCTTCGTCCCTGGGGTTGATCGAACCGATATCGCACAAGTCATCATCGCGACGCTCTGCTAACATCTGGAGACGCTCCAGGGTGCTTCCTTCTTCCAACATCGGGGGAATGGGCATGACGGGGACATTGGTAGCATCTTGCAAGTCCTCGGGAGATAACTGCGAAGCCAAAAAAGAAGGGAGATACTTCGCCAGGGAGAGAGGCATCGGGGGTACAATGCAATAGGTAGCCAGGACAGTACGCGTATCGGACGTACTGTGTGCAATAAAAACGGCGTGCCCCTTTGGGGCTTGTGGATCACCACGCAAGAATTGTATACTCATGGCGAAGAGTCCTCTCTGATAGTGCAATGATTTGGCCTAGATAGCCTAATGCCACCAGGGCGACCACGAGGGATCGCTTCTACAATGGACGACCCATAGTGACCGCCCTGGTGATTCCACGTGACATATCTTACTCTAGCTTTATAATATGCTCTTTAGCCTTATATGGCAAGCGACACATACTTACGAAGTTCTCTCAAGCGCTTTACGAGATCTTTGTTAGCAATTTTCTCTTCCTCAGTCAACTCCTCACCGCTGGTGGGGATTGAGTTCTCAAAGTCTTGTATGTGCTGCGCGATTGCAGATTTGCCGGCGATGCTGATGAATGAGGAAAGGATCGCGTGTGCTTGTGCGTCCTGGTTTCGTCTTACTTCAGTGATGGCTGCTTGCGCATAAAGCTCTGTATATTGATGCAAGAATGTACTCCACTGCTCTGGTGAGCTTAATGTATGCATAACTTGCTCAACCAGGGCGATGGCGCCGGTCAAATCATTGATCGCAGAGTCCAGCTGCTCACGGGCCAGCAGGATGCCCGCACGTTCATAACGTGCGTCAGCCTCACCTAAAGGTTGGTGTTGCTGCTGGTACCGAGCTACTGCCTGGTCGAATTGTGAAGCGGCCTCTTCCAGGTCATCATTGCCTCGATGTGCCAGCCCCAGAGCAAGTATGGTATCAGCCTGGCCAACCAGGTCGCTGTTCTGATTAAAACGTGTTAATGCCCTCTCACAATACTCGATTGCTTCCACCCATTGTTCTTGCCCAATGAGCGTTTGAGCGATGCCGAGCATGGCCGCACCATCACCGTCGGTACTCTCCAGTAACTGAACCTGGCGGCGAGCTTCAACAAAGCTCGACATTGCTGCTTCTAAATCACTACGAGCCAGGCGCGTGCGGGCTAATCCTAATAGTGCTTCAACGGCAAGCAGCGGCTCTTGCAGCGCTTCAGCCTGGTTATGGGCATCAGTGAAACGCGCCTCGGCCTGGGTAAAATCTCCTTGCGTTAAGAGGAGTTGTCCCTGGGCGTGTAGCGCCATAGGTACCACTTGCGCGGCAAGTGCGTTCTTCTCTGTTATGTTATGCGCTGCTGCCAGGTAAGATGCCGCCTGGTCCAGCCGTCCTATGAATACTGCCGAGCGTGCTCTACGTACAAGGGCCTCTGCTCCGACAATGCTGTGTGCTGTGCTGGGCTGTTGCTCTAATAGCATTTGAGCCTCGTAGTAGCTATTCCCTGCTTGTATAGTCCTGCCTTGCTTGCTGTAAATATCGCCAAGGCCCAGTAATGCATGACTTTCAACTATCACGTTTTGCAGCGAGTGCGCCAGCTTGCGGGCATCTTCGAAGGTCTGTGCGGCACGATCGAGAAAACCTCGCAGGAGCTGGATCTCTCCCAGTCCTGCGGCTGCTTCTGCCTGTCCTATGCGGTATGCAATCGCCCTGTAGGTTCTTATGGCACGTTCCATCAAACCATTGGCATACGAGAGCTGCCCACGGCGCATATGAATTTCGCCAAGTAAGCGGCTTGCGTTGGCCGTACCCAGGGCATTGCGCAGATCCGTATACATTTGTAGCGCTGATTGTGCGCTTGTCAGCGCCTGGTCAACATGATTGCTCAGCAAAGAGACCTCTGCGAGTCCAAGGAGGCTGTCCGCCTCGCCTAAGTCATATTCAATAGCGCGCGCCAGCTCGAAGGCCTCCGCAAATGTGTCAGCCGCCTTGTCGAGTTGTCGCTGATCCAGGTAGATGCGTCCCAGGCCTAAGAGTGCATCTACCACACCAAAGTTATCTTTAAGCGCCCGGTACACTTCCAGCACGCGCTGGTAATCAGCAATGGCTTCGTCAAAGTGCTCCGCTAGGCGCTGTAGGTCAGCAACGCTACGGCGTGCATCAGCTTCATTGATAGCATCTTTGGCGTTGACAAAAAAGGAAATAGCTAGATTGTAGTGCTCAATGGCGAGCCCGGCGTTGCCGCGCTGCATCTCTATGTGCCCTAATGCAAGAGCCACGCTGCCTTTTCCCTGGTCGTTATCCTGGCTTGAATAAAGATTCCAGGCGTTCTGGTAAGCCTCTTGAGCAAGGTCGAGGTGCGCCATTTGGCGTTCGACATGTCCCAGCGAGAGTGCACTCCTGGCTTCATTCAACGGATACCCTGCATCATGGTAAAGTTTCATCGCTCTCTGGTAGCTGTTTGCTGCCTGCTCGAGCATATTGTTCTGGCGCTGTGTATCTGCGAGCATGCTGCGGCTGTCTCCGGCCCGCTTGAAATCTCCAAGTAAGCGAAAACGTATTTCCGCATCAGAAAAGGCTTCTGAGGCTATATCCAATGTACCGTTATTAAAAGCTTCAATGCCTGCTTGTAAGCGTTTCTCAGCTGTTTGCACATCCTGTGTCGACATGGAATACTATCCCTGATTTCTCTGATTGTCTATCACCCCGGTTGTACATGTCTCTTTGTCTGATTCATTGTAGTTCTTGTGGGGAAGAAAGTCAAAAAACTGCTGCTAGGCTGGACACAACAATTGTGGTAAGATAAGTGCTGCGGATAGAATCAGGTGGCGGTTCGATCTGGTACGTTTTATTTATTTGGTCCAAAGGAGTAAGCCTTATGTATGAAGATACCCTAGCACGCGTAGAACTTTTTTCTGGTTTGGACAAGAAAGATTTACAGTTGCTCGCGAGCTCTTGCCAGGAGCGCAAATATAAGGCAGGCGCGACTTTAATGAAGCAGGGCGATACGGGTGTTGGACTCTATGTAATTACCAGTGGTACGGTACATATTACACAGGCGAATAATCCTGACAAGGCGGAGGCGGATCTCGGCACTGCTGGACCAGGCAGTGTACTTGGCGAAATATCTCTACTGGATGATTTGCCCCGTTCGGCTACGGTCACCGCTGTAGATGATGTATCTGCTCTACTCTTGCCGGTCTGGGAATTTCGCACCACAATACGTAATCATCCCGATATTGCTCTAAGACTGCTTTCTGTTCTCAGTCACCGGCTGCGTAAGGCCGAGAGTCAAAGCCGCGATTAATGGTAAGGTGGCTCTGTGCATCCGGGCGATTGGCCTGGCCCCCGCCCCTTGCATCCGCACCACTCCAGGGCGGGGGCAAGCCCACAGGGCGGGGGCAAGCCCCGCCCCTACTATACACGGGCGTGGCAGGCCGATCGAGCGGAGATTGTGCTCCTGATGGGTACACAGGATATTTACAGATCCTGTAGGGAGATACACCTTCGCTTCCCTATGTTTCGTTTCCGGCTTGAAGCGACATCTCTTGTGCCTGTACTGCCGGTTCCACCTTCTTGCGATTCAGCAGTTGTTGGAGTTCCTCGAGCATGGTTTCAACGTCGTTGAATGAGCGGTAAACGCTCGCGAAGCGTATGTAGGCAATCTTGTCCATCAGGCGCAGGCGTTCCATAACCAGCTCTCCGATGACGCTACTTGGAACTTCCTGTTTGCCCTGCCGATACAATTCCTGCTCAATCTCTTCGACAGCGTTTTCGATCTCGCCAACAGGCAGCGGACGCTTCTCACAGGCTTTGCTGATACCGGCAAAAAGTTTCTGCCTGTCGAAGGCTTCTCGACGTTGGTCACGCTTGATGACCATAAGGACAGATTTCTCGACTCGTTCGTATGTACTGAAGCGTCCTTTGCACTGTTCACATTCGCGCCGCCGATGAATTGCATCACCAATGTCTCGCGAATCCTTCACCCGCGATTCGGTGTATCCGCAAAATGGGCATTTCATATAGCTCTCCCAGATAGTGCTGTCAGAGGGTTTCTGTAGTTTTGCTATTGTAGCATCCGAGGCACGAAATGAAAATAGGGGGCCGATTTATCGGCCCCCACGGCCTGTTCATACGCTCTCAGTGGAGGGGTGCGTTTCATATTTGATATGATATCAAAATATGAATCTCGCCCACGGGCGAGCGAGGTGGGGCTGTTAAGAGGAAGTCACGGGTTGCGAACAGGTCCTTACTTCAGGAGGCACCTTTCCAACGTAGCCAGAGCGCAGGCGCGATCCTTCACGCCAGTAAGCATACCAGTATGGGCCATGGCCCTGCCCATCACGGCAGGTACTGCATGATGGTTTCCCACATTTGCGAAATTGTAGTTGATAGGTAATATGTTGATCGCCTGGTAACTGTGTCATATGCTGTTAACCCTCGCAGATCGAAAATAATGAGGTTTATGAATATACCGTTAACAGCATACCATCAATGTATGAACATTGTATGAATATTTGTAAGGGAAAGATTACACAATATTCATCTTTAAGCGTGACCGGATTCATTTTTTAATGACGCTGGTAACAGGATTTTCATGCAAAATTACTTGTTCTTCAACTGGTCTCCCGGGATAATTATAGGAGAATTGGTATTTCCCACATTACTTTTCCGGAAGGATGGTATAATAGAGTATGTAACATTCCTACCCCTGTAAGGTGTCTCCTGTTCCATGTGTTTTGTCATGTTGTTGGATCGGAAAGGAAGGCAAACCGTGCAGATCATCATCAAAAGTAAACAGATGGAAATCACACCTCGCTTACGCCAGCACATCGAACAAAAAGTGCAGCGGCTCTCTCGCTTTGTTAATTCAGATGCTCGTATCGAAGTGACCGTTATGGAGGAACAAACACGCAGTGCTCGCGACCGCTACTGTGTGCAACTTACGGTTTCCAACAGCACCCGCCCTATTCGTAGTGAAGTAAGTGCAGTTAATGCTAGCATGGCTCTCGACCTGGTATTGGATAAAGTTACTACCCAGTTAGGACGTCACAAGGACCGCAAGACAAGCTTGCGGCGGCACCATACTACTGCTGTGAAGGTTCTTTCACTTTCACGCACCGGCACGCTCTCGCTAGTGGAAGAGGAGCAGGTGGACGAGGATGAAGAGTTTACTCTGCCTATTACAGAAGAGCGCAATGAAGAGATATGGACGAAAGTGCTGGAGATTCGCCGGATTCACACCAAACCCATGAGCGACCAGGAAGTGATTGCAGAGATGGAGGCGCATGGCCTCTCATTTTACCCGTTCTTTAACGAGGAGACGCAGAGCGTCAATGTTATGTATCGTTTAGATACAGGCGGCTACGGGCTATTGGTGCCTGCTTCACAGGAAGTTCCAGAATAGAAAGAGTATGCTATGGTGCGGTTGGGGGGCGGGGGCAAGCTCCGCCCCTATAAGCTGTTAACCGCTATGGTAGATCACAAGCTAACCTCAAATTTCCAGGGACTCAGCGGAGGATCCTCAAATTGACCCAGGGGATCAGTGGCGCGTATCGTCAAAAGGCGCGCATCGGGAGATGGCAGCGGGCTAAAACGAGCGCTGCCTTGATAGACCGCTTGGGATGGGTCGCTGGCCAGTTCGGAACGTGCCAGGAGTATGCCGCCGCGGTCGCCGGCCCATTGAGCGCCAGTGTTGTCTTCTAGCAAGAAGATAACGCGAGGGACAAAGGCAAACCCCTTTGAGAGTGGCGGCCGAATCCATAAGTAATGAAGCTCAAAATGCTTCTGGTACAGTTGTAACTGGTTCAGCATCAATATCATATCTTGCTGTTTCTGCTCCAGCATGATGTTGATAGTGCGCAAAGGCTCTCGCGGCATTGGTTCAGGTGCGCCTGCTTGCACAAATTCTTGCGGAGCCGCAATCACGACTGGTGGACGCGAGGCGAGTTCCAATGCCTTGGGAGAAAAGGGGGTTGGATCGTTAATAATTTCGTTACACAGTTGCAGGCAAGTTTCGCAGATATAGGCAGCGCCAGGGCCAGCTACCATACGCCGTACTTCTGGCGGGCGTTTTCCGCAGAAAGAACAACGTGCCAGTGACCGATCGAAACTCATGGCTACCTTCCTAGTAGTCTTATCTACTTACCAGCGAAGCTGGTCTTAGACAAAGAAATCACTGTTCCCATGTCTCTATAGGTACGCAAAGCAGCAACCGCCGCATTATATAATCCCATGCGTTCAAGAAGAGCGGCATGCGCCTCCCACTCTAATGTATCGTCCAGAGGCGTGATAAACGTTAACGGATCGTTATCACTGCTTTGACTTTGATGCATTAAGGGCCATCTACTGCTATTTGCGCTTTCAACAAGTGGTACAGAGCCGTTATGCGGTTCTATTGAGTCAACCAGGCTTTGCGCAGTTCGATCATCCCTACCATAGGTTCGTGCCAACGCTAACGCTATTAAGTGATCGGCAAAGTGTGGATTCTTGGGTAGTAGCGAACCATGCAGATAGGTACCGTAGACGTTGCGATACACCGCTCCTTCGGTGCCGTCTTCTGAGTTATTGCCATGGCCCTTGAGTACTCTGCCCAGCGGTTTGGCCGTGCCAAGGTAGGTACGACCACCATGATTTTCAAAGCCGACCAGCGTACTACCATTCCAACTGATTGCCACATCTCCAATACAGCGGGGCACTTGCGCTCCTTTGTGGATGGTCCAGGCGTCGAATACTCCAAGTCCTCGCATGTCAGGCCCATCGGCTGGCCGGTAGTAGTGCGCCAGCAACTGGTAGCCGCCACAGACCGCCAGCACGGGCATATCGTCTTCAATGGCGGCCCACAGGCCGATACCCTTTATCTCATGCAAATCCTGGGCGACAGGGGCTTGCTCTTTATCCTGTCCACCACCAATGAACAACATATCGTACTCATCTGGCGCCAGGGCGTCACCGACGCCTAAACCGACAACTCGCAACTCTATGCCACGGAGTTGACAGCGTCTACGCAGCGTCAATATATTGCCCCGGTCTCCATACAAATTTAATTGATCTGGATATAAGTGACCCAGGGTGAGTGTGATGGCGTCTTTCAAGGGCCTTTTTCCTCCCAATAATGAGGCGTTAAACCGCGCCTTTCCAGTTCACGGTGGATCTCTAACAAGCCAGTATACGTCGGTACAACAAATAAAGTTTCACCTGCAGGTGTTTGACGAATGGCGACATCCAGTGCTTTAGCGATGCCAAAACCCGTTGTAGGGGGACGATTTATCATGTCCGACTCCTCCTCAACAGGCGCACTCAATTGGGTACTGCGTGCGGCCTCTACTTTCAGTGTTTGGCTTCGCTGACGCCTGGTCTGTGCCTTCGGCTTAAGGCCGGTCTTAGCGGCACGCAAAGAAGTAGGAAGCACGACAGTCATATCTTGCTGTGCTACTCCTGCATACTTTAAACGTAACGCGAGGTCGAATGCACGAGTTCCTGCCGCCGTCAATGATGCTATTTGCTGGAGTATGCGTTCAAAATCTACATCCCAGATCCATGAAACATCACGTCCATCGGCGATATTATCATTTAAAACAAATAAGAGATGCCTGGGCATTCCATCGCTGAAGAGGGTACGCAACACCTCGTTGAAGCCGGTAGGATTTTTGGCCAGCAGCAGGCGCAGCGTGCGTCCTTCAACCTGGATACGCTCCCCGCGGCCAAAGACGGGCTTAAACTGTTCAATGCCGGAGACAATCGGTTCCCAGGCGATGTCCAGCGATTGGGCGGCTGCGATTGCTGCCAGGGCATTATAGATGTTGTAAAATCCGGCCAGCGGAATAACGATCTCTCCCTGCCGGCTTGGCGTCTGGACCGCTATACGGAGCCGGTCAAAGCTGTCAGTATGTACTTTCACAGCACGCACGCTTGCCTGGGGGCGTGTGCGCTTGCAGTTTGTGCAAGTATAATGTCCTAAATGGCTGTAGTATCGAATCGTATATTGGTATTCTCCACCGCAATATGGGCAGGTGTAGGCATCGATTGCCTGGTGCCTTTCAGCTGGCATATCCTGTGCGGCGAGATCAAGTGCAGGATCATCGATACCAAAGTACACTACCTGACCTGCGAAAGACGCTCCAAGAAATGCTGTGTTGGGATCGTCAGCGTTAAGAATCAGCGTTGTGCTGCCTGGCAGCAAGCTTACTGCCTGCTTCCAGCGGGCCAATACGCTGTCAACTTCGCCGTAACGGTCAAGTTGGTCGCGGAAAAGGTTGGTAAAGACGGCGACGCGAGGAGGGACTGCGTGCACGACTTGTGGCATGACTGCTTCATCGACCTCAAATATTGAGATAGCCTGCCCTGCCCGGCGCAAGTTTCCACTGGGCCGGGCGCGGATGACCAGGGCTCCCGCGACGCCGCGCATAAGATTGGAACCTTCCCGGTTGCGCCAGACACGCAATCCTGCGTCGCTCAGGATAGCTGCGATCAAGCCGCTGGTAGTTGTTTTGCCATTCGTGCCTGTAACCAGGATGCTTCCGTACGCTAATTGTGTGGACAGGTGACCAATAATGTCTGGATAGAGACTTTGTGCCACGACGCCCGCAATACTGGTCCCTCCACCAAGCCGTAATCGACGACTCAGCGCTCCTGCTGCTCGTCCCCCAATCACTGCTAAGCCTGCACGCAGCGAGCTACGCCGCCTAGGAAGATGCCGGCTACCTGTGGTTTTGGCATGATGATCAACAGCAGCCGGGGTGGAGTCCGTGCTGCTGTTCTTGCGTCTTTTGCGCACATCTCTTTGGATGGGGCGAGATGGCTTATTTTTTGGCATACTAATTTTCTCTCCCGAGCCAGCCTTTACATAAGTATCTTTATAAGTTGCAGCATAGCATGCAAGCGCAAACGGGTCAAGGGCGATTCCTACAAAAATACCGGGCTATTGAAACGACTAGCGTCCCCCTGCTGTATACTCAATGCGCCATGTAGCTCTGCCAGAACAGGTGCATCCTTTCGCGCAGCGCAGCATGTTCGGGCTTACGCAAATAAGGATCGGTCTCCCACAGCTTTGTCGCAATGTTACGAGAAAATTCGACCAGGCGTATATCGTTCAGGTCGGCCATACGCAGCTCGGGCATACCGCTTTGACGCACGCCAAAGAAATCGCCCGGGCCACGCAGCCGCAAATCTTCCTCCGCCAGGCGGAAACCATCGTGCGTCGTCTGAAATACTTCCAGGCGTTCCTGGGCCTGTATGCCGGCATCGGCGCTCAGCACATAGCAATACGATTGGTACTCGCCACGCCCGACGCGCCCACGAAACTGGTGCAGTTGTGAGAGGCCAAAACGGTCAGCGTCCTCAATCACCATTACTGTTGCATTGGGTATATCGATGCCAACCTCGATCACCGAAGTAGCCACAAGTATATCTAGCTCACCGTCGCGAAAACGGCGCATCACGTGGTCCTTCTCGGCTGCTTTCATTGCTCCATGCACCAGTCCCAGGCGCAGATTGGGAAAGACTTCCCGGCTTAATCTCTCATATTCGACCGTAGCGGCCTTGACCGCCAGCGACTCGGACTCCTCGATCAATGGGCAGATAATAAAGGCCTGCCGTCCCTCCAAGACCTGCTGGGCGATCAGCCGGTAGGCCTCGTCGCGACGTGCGCCGCTGCGCCAGCGCGTGATGATCTCCTGTC
>WNFR01001864.1_pt1 | contig 21999 bp, 19 predicted proteins | sample 5400221 | NCBI WGS metagenome assembly WNFR01 (sample SAMN13153357, study PRJNA577476) | soil metagenome | isolation source: 40 cm soil under Madrone tree | place: USA:California | collected 2016-06-14 | reverse complement strand
GAACGCGTGAACGAAAAGGAAAATCGCGTGACGGTGAAACGCGCAAGCGGCGAGCAGGTGAGTTACGATCCGCGCCGATTACATGGTGTAACGCTGTACCGAGAAACGGAGCGGGCGTTTAGTAAGGGCGACCGCGTGCAGTTCACAGCGCCGTATAAAGAGCAGCATGTCGCGAACCGCGAGTTAGGGACTATAGAGAAGGCGGACACAAACGGAAATCTACAATTGAGGCTCGACTCAGGGCGGCGTCTGGACTTCAGCATCAAGGATAATCCGCATCTCGATTACGGATACGCTGTGACGAGCCATAGCAGCCAGGGTCAGACAGCCGACCGGGTCCTGATCCACGTGGACACCGAGCAGGCGGGAGAAAAGCTCGTCAATCGTCGCTTGGCGTATGTCGCGATTTCGCGCGCCCGGCATGACGCTCACATTTACACAAACGATGCAATGAGGTTAGGTGAAGCCTTGAGCAGAGACATTTCCAAGCCGACTGCGCTAAGCGTGGAAGCTCATCAGAGCTTCGTTAACCAGCAGTTCGGCACAAAACAACTTCCACGGTCAAACGTAAGCGCACGGCAGCAGGTCACCCAAGGCCAGGGACGCCACAACGGTATGCGACACGGACGCGGAGCTGGGGGTCATTCTGGATGAAGCATACTGAAGAATGAGACCTGTTGCATTCGTCAAAAGGTGTGTCTCTCTCTTCATCTATTGGTGGGCACTCTGCGTCCTCACCAACTCTTTTTCTTGACGCCAAAGCTCTAAATAGTTCCGGTCGGGATGGGCGGAACATTCATGCAGACGACGATAACACTCTGCTCGATCTTCGTGAAGTCCTATTGACTGTGGGTGAGCGTCATTCAAAATCTGAATCGCGGAATCCAGATGTCCGAGTGCGACGCGAAGAAATTTTTCGCAGTTATCCTTTCTTGACAATTCTTTCTCGCCCAAGGCACGCATTGTGTAGACAGTGGCTAGGTCACGTTCGATCTCAACAGAGGCACGCGGTTTTTTCCACTCAGGAATAAACTCTTGGGCGTGTTGATAAGCGCCCTCGGCACGATCCAGCGCCGAGCCCCAGTCCAGCGACCCAAGCCTCCGGGTCTTCGACCATTCCGTCTCAACATCTCCTACAGCCTGTTCGGCAGTGTGGCGAATCTCCGGCCACCTCGAACGACAAAGCCTAAGTGATTCTTGTAGCGTTTCAATTCCCTGTTGAAAGACACCTTCTTTACTCTGAATGATTCCATTTCGGGCTCGCGCCTCGCCGAGAAAGACTAACGCAAGCGCTTCGTCATGTTCTTCTCTCAGATCGCGCCACATGCGACTAGCTCTGTCCAGGTTAGTGACCGAATCTTCATAGTCGGACTCAGCGTCAGATCCGGTCTCGCGCCTCGCATCATCTAGAGCAATTTTCCCCTGGAGATACATTGCATGGGCATGAATCCAAGTCCCCGCGTTTAGGTGTGACAAGGCATCTTTCAATACTTCCTTCGCCCGATCAAGATCGTCGTCTGCAGTCGTGCCTATCTCAAGCTCGTATAAGTCATACAAAGAATCAGCTTTTCTTACTTTGGCCTGAGCTGCGTCTCCGGATTGATTCGCTTTCGCATAGAGGTCGATTGATTTATCCAGAGCTGCGATGGATTCTTTAGCTTCGCCCTGCTTTCCCTCTAATTCACAGAGCAGCTTATGTGCTATTCCGAGATTCTCGTAATAGCTGCCCTTCAGTCCGTAGTTCTCCTCAGATGTCAATGAGATGGCCTTTTGTAAATGGGAAACTGCCTCTTCGGCTAGATTCTTCGCCTGGAGTCGGTCAGTTTCGTCGATGGCGGCGACACCTGCCAAGGCTTCGGCACGCTGTGTTCCAATGTTGCGCAATAGCTGAAGGGCAGTCGCAGGGTCACCTTTTTGATAGCTTGCTACTCCCCAGTAATACCGGATTGTCAGAAGGACTCTCTGAACCTCATCCGGACCTAAGGACCTCTTTTCACCGGTAGGTTGGGCCTTATAGTTATAAACATCGTTGAATTTCTGTTTCCCAAAACCCATATCAGGCTGGGTTTCAGTTCCCAGCGGGTACACATCGGCATACATTCCTGTAACTGAATAACTCGTCCCATCCCAACCTAAGCGCATCCAAATGGCCAGGTGTCCTCCCTTCTCTTTTCTGCGTGACCATTTGCGCATTTGGGTAAACTTCTCATCCTCGGTGTCGTCGTTGATTGGCCTGTTTCTTGGGACAACTCGAAAGCCGCTCGCAAACATCTTGTTCCTACTCAATTCATCCAGAACGGCGCCCCTAAACTGCCCGGCCGTATCTCTTGTGGAGCGATCGTCCCCGCCGAACTCAAAAACTGTGACCGTAAACAGTCTGTCAGAGGGAACCTGTTCCCGGGCGATTAGCACAACTTTCGCTGACGTGTATACGGTACCTAACAACAAGCCAAAGATGAGAAACCCGTCCCACCAGTTCGCTCGACAGACGAAAAGAGCAAGTATGAGGGCTGCCGCAAATAGGACGGCCACGCCTATCCAATACCAGGGGTGAGTCAGCGTCTCCTGCGGGAAGTCAGAGTGGTCCCAAATCGCGAACAGAGTGGAGAAAACCGATAGAACAGCAACCAGCAAGGCTACGACTTTGTTAACCGTCCGGGGAGGACCTGCTGGGGAGTCCGAATCGGAACTAGGGACAGTGCCGATTACCGTCGAGCTCGTGCTGAGTGGCGACTGATTGGCACCAGACAAGGACCTCCGAAAAGGGCGAAAAATGTCCATCTAAGTTTTCAATCAGAACGGGTAGAAGCAAAATGTTATTCGCCGACCTTACGGGGAATGCTACGCTCTTGACCGACGCTACAGCAAGCGTAATGCCAATCTAGAATCCTTTGCTGATTGTTTTCGACATCCTGCCAAAGTCACTCGCAGTAACCAATTGTCATATCTGACGGACGGAGTACAATGGCCCTACCTCTCGACGAGGTCGTCGCTTTGTCGGATTACAAGTCCATTTTGCCTTCCAAGAAATCTCACACCGGAGGTAACTGCTCATGTCTGGGATTACGGCTCGTGTTTCTCGCACAGCATCAAATGCGGCATGGCTGTTTTTTAACGCCTTTAACGGGGTTTTCCCCGAGGGGAAATTGCCCAGCCCGAGCTGGGCACCTGGCCGCCTTCTGAAGCGACAGGAACGGATGCTTATGGCAACAGGGATTCCCCGGAAAACTCTGTCGCTATGCCCTGACTGTAACCATGAGGCTGTGGAAGCAGTCCTCAAAGGTGAGATTGACGCGGCGGATTTCCGAGACAATCCCGGAGTCATAGAAGCGGAGATATTGGAAGAAGGGGGGTGCATCCTCATGCGCAAGGCCTGCGAGCGGCATGGTCCCTTTGAGGACACTCTATCCAATCACCCAGATTTCTTTCGAAAGATGGAGGGTCTTGCTTTTGGAGGAGACTTCGAGTGTGTTGATGATTGTAACGTGCATGGTCACGGGCCAAACAGCATTAGCTCCGGCAGAGGGACATTTCTGATCGTCGATATCACCAACCGCTGCAACATGATGTGTTCGCCGTGCTTCATGGATGCAAACGCCGCAAGCTACGTCCACGAATTGAGCATGGAAGACATAAAGGTCATTTTCAGCAACGCACTTTCGTTCAAACCTCAGCGGGAAATCAACGTTCTGTTCTCAGGAGGAGAGCCTACAGTGTCGCCGATTTTTCTTGACGCGGTTCGCCACGCCAAGAGCATGGGTTTTCATCGGCTGCATGTTGCGACAAACGGCATCCGTTTCGCTGAGAGCAGAGATCTTGCTTTGCAGGCGAGGGAAGCTGGCTTGCACGGTGTCTACCTCCAATTGGACGGAGTCTCCGAAGAAAAGAACAAACATCGCGGATTGGGCAATTACATGCCGGTGAGGCTGCAAGCCTTAGAGAACATAGCTGAAGCCGGAATGCTAACTACACTTCAAGTCACGGTAGACAAGTGCCGGAACAGCGACGGGCTCGGGGAGATTGTCCGTTTCGCGATTCAGAACATAGATAAAATCCACGGAGTCGTCTTTCAGCCGATCATGTTTGCCGGTAGGGACGAGGGAGTATCCGCCGATGAGCGTTATGCTCGACGCTACCCTCTCACGCAGCTCGCCTTCGATCTGCAGGACCAGACTTCCATTGGCTGGCAGCCAATGCGAGATTGGTTCCCACTATCGGACTTTGGGATATTCGGTCATCTGTGCGATGTCCTAAACCCTCAGGCCAAACTGGGGAGCCTTTTCCAGGAGACCCATCCCAACCGTGGGATCTTCAGCGCACTGCTCGTGGACACACATCAGAAAGAAGCCGTCCCTATTCCCGCCTTCTTTAACTTGGAACAGTTCATGCGGGACATCGTAGAGATAACCGACTCTGGGAGGGCACCGGCAGCAACTAAGGCGCTTGTCTGGCTTTCGGCACTCCGCAATTTCGACCAGCAGAAGGCACCTTCGGGGTTTGGGCATCGAGAACTTCGTCGCGTGCTTGAGAATTGTTTCTATCGCGTCGCCGGTAGCAGTGACCGTTGGTCTCAGAAAGCCTACTCTTACGACGGGCGGTGGAGACTCATGATCTTCAACGGTATGTGGTTCCAAGACGCTTTCAATTACGACTTCGCGGGAATTTGTAATTCGACTACTCCAGTGGCACTGACTCAAGGTGAGATCAGCTTTTGCGCTTATTACGGCGGCCGTTGGCGGAAAGTCGTCGAGCATCAAAGCCGAACTGTAAAGCTGGCCGAATGGCACAGGACGCACGGTCGCCACGAAATCTACGCCAACGGCAAGAAAGTTGACCTCGGGCAGCCGACACACACCCCGGATACCAAACTGGTTCAGATTGAACCCGAACCCCTGGCAGTTCCGAACGGGGACTGACACGCATCGCCGTTGCCTGAAACAATTTTGTGCGCCGCGATTGACGTTTTGCCAAAACAGGTACTCTGAATAGATAGGGGCGAGATTGGCCTCGAACTAGGGGGAGCGTTCAGGTATGGGTGTTCACCGTGAGCGGTTGGCTGCGTCCAGGGCACACAGGAGCTTCGTTCAAGGCGTGAAGACAGCGCTTCAAAGGATGCGCGGTCGCGTTTCCGGGGCTTCCGAGATTACTCCAACAATGATCGGCGCAGAGCCGCTCTCGTTTGCCGCGCCGACGATGATGGAGGAGGCATTCGGCTACGGAGGCGCATTACGCTTTGTGGCGTTTGGCTACTCTCCGAGAACTCGCAGATTTGCTCACTGTGATGGCGGTGACGACATACCCTCGGACTCAGATACGTGGCTTCAGTTCTTGCATCATCCCGTCGTTGCCCCTCAGCTCCCCGAAAGCCGTTATCCCACGCTTTACCGAATGTTCAGCAGACCGGCGCAGCCGTCTTTGCAAGAGGTAATGGAAGGCGGGGATCAACAGAGAGAAGGCTCTGAGCCTGTCCATTGCTTGCTTTTGGACCGCGAGACGAGGCGGCTTTACTTATCCCGAAGAGACCAGATGATCCTTTTCTTTTCGTTGTCAGAGCCAGACGAGAAGGACGTACCCAGGGTGTTCGTTGATGGCTTGCGAATGAGTCCAGGCAAGGAGGATTATATCGTTCCTCCTGCGCCAGACCTCGCCATGCAGCTCCTTGCGTGCCTCGACGAACAGCTCGAAATACACCCAAATGCCTCTTCAGATTTTGGAGAGAATGTGGCGAAAAAGTAGGACGATTATGCCAACACCTGTCCGGATGCCTAGTATTCCTAGGCGCCCGACGATCTCTTCAAAATCTTTGTACTCATCCACAGTTACATGGGGTTGGTCTGTATCGAGTATTAGAATTCGTACGGAATGCAAACTAGCCCCATGAATCATACTACCTCACTGCGAGAACCATTGATCGAAGGATGCCCGCTATATTGCATTCTGAGGTATGTAGTTGTATGTTATCGGTCGTCCATAAAACACAATTCACTTTTCAAATTGGGTTTCGCGTTGGACAGGTCGGAGGATCCATTGAAAAGCCCGTGGAAGTGTCTTGCTCCCCTAATAGGAATTGCCAGCGGATTTGGTCTAGGGTGGATTCTTCACCTGCTCCTCCCCCGGAGTTCAGAAGCCACCGACATCGCGGCTAGACTTTTGATGCTTGTTTACGGACTGATTGGCTGGGCTGCGAGTATTCTCTTGAACGGTAAGCAACTTTATTGCGGGGGCACGGTCGAAATGGATTACAAAGCTAGGGAGCGTTACGCCTTTTGGGCATGGATCGGGCTGGCGCTTCTCATAGTCGCCGCTGCATCACTTTTCCGCGGCATGCTCAGGGTCTACTTTCCTGTGATTTTCACGTTGATCTCCATACTTGTAGGCGAGATAGGCTGGGGTGATCCGCGGAGAGTATTTGTGTTAGGTCGATGATCAGACAACGCGCTTATTCTGCGTCCGGTTCTAACAAGATTTCGTGGTGGGGCATGACCATTGGACTCTTGTGGTTCGCTGTGTGCGCGACGAGCGGTACGTACTTTCTACAATCCGAACTGTCGGCCAAGTCTTCGCTGAATGGTCTCTTCCTGCCGTTCTACATTGTTATTTGGCTACTGGCCTTCTTCTTCGGTCGAGTTGGCATTTCGTGGCTGGCCGCAGCGATCGGAGTGCCACTTGTTGTGGAGACTATGAACCGCCCCCCCGAGTCAACTCGTCCTCGAGAGTCAGATCCGTCAGTGCTAATCGCCGGGAAGTTTCCCGTTACTTCCTCAAAAGCAGTACCAGCTTGGAGGCTAATTGCTGGTGGCCCGGCATCCAGAATGCTCTTTTTGGTACTTCTCGCGATGGCAGCCGCCGTGATATTTGGTGCCGGGAGAATTCCCTCCGTTTTCGCTTATCTCCCGGTGAGGAACGACTTTGAAAGCATGAGCATTCCTCTGCGCAAACTGCCACTCACATTCCTTGTGTACTTTATGCAGTTTGGCTTCATTGCGTTCGAGGCGGGGGCCGTGCGGCAGAATTATCGCCGGCAGAGTGCCATCAAAAACTTGGTTGTATTCGCTGTTTCCTTCGTATCGTACATGTTTGTCGGTTGGCACATCCAGCACGCCCTGAACGAAACGGCCGTCTCTAGTCTCCTTGATATCATGTTCAATGCTGGTTTCGCTTCCACGGTTGCATTAATCATAGCGAATGCGATGACAGAGCGAGGAACAATCCTTGTAAACGTTTTGTGTGCTTACGTGGCTGGTCTCGCTTATCCGTGCCTTGCAGGGCTCGCATTCAAAGGTGGGATCTTAACGAAACTGAATTTCATAGACACGGCTGGCGGCTGCGTTGTGCACGTACTCGGAGGAACTTTCGGATTAGTGGCTGCGCTCTTGATAGGTCCTCGCGCGGAAAGGCGTATTTGGCGCTACCTTGGAAAGGCACAGATGTTGGAACAATTTGAGCCAAGAAACAGCATTCATTTAAGTGTGATCGGCGCATTTTTTCTCTGGTTTGGCTGGCTCGGATTCAATACAGGAAATGCTGCGAACTGGCACGATTTCCTCGTAGCGCTCATGAATACAAACATCGGTGCAAGCGTCGGCGGGCTGGTGGGACTCATAGTTGCCGTCACAAGTATTGGCATGCTGACGATGAGGACCAGCAGCCAGTCGTGGACCGGCAGCGGTGCCCAGGAACTTTTGATTGAAACTGGTAATCTGGACCGGGTTGTGTACGGCATGATGGGCGGCCTTGTGGCCGTGACAGCTAACGCGAGCCTCGTCAAACCGTCCCAGGCCTTTCTTGAAGCGGCGTTTGGTGCAGTTGTGGCGATCGTGGGCTCTGCTGTGATAGCTCGCTTCGGCACACGTCTTGACGACCCGTTGGGTGCGACAGCGACGCATGCCCTCGCAGGAATTGTTGGCATTCTCTGTACTGCCTGGTTTTGCGAGAATCGAAGCCTAAGTGTGCAGGCTTTGGGATGTTTGGCGGCAGTGGCGATAGGCGCAACTCTTGCTTTAGTACCATGCGCATTTCTGTGGTCCTTGGAGCAGCTCAGGGGAGTCAATGAGATCTGGCTTTACGGTAGGCTGTTGCGCCTCACCCCATATCAGGAGCGAACCGGTAAACTGGGTACGGAATTCTTGGAGCCAGACGAGGCCGTAGAGCGCGCGAAGGCTCGTCTCCGCAGTAACCCACCATCATCAGAACAAGAAGGTGGAGACCGGGACTGGATTAGTGCAGTTGGAGTTTTGACGGTATCACAGCGACCGAACTCGGAGTTGATTGAGTTGTTCGAGGCGGTGGATTGGGTCCTTGGAAACCTGTATAACGGAGGGCCAGAAGAGCAAACTGCACTGGCCACAATCGGAGCACGAGGCGATATCACTCGATTGAAAATCCTGGTCTCACGAGCCTCAAAACATATCGACCAGCAAGCGCAATGGAACGCGCTGAACAACCGGTACAAAGAGATTTTGATTCTGACCATCTCTGAGCTTGTTGAGAGCTTCGCCGCGGAGTATCGGAAACTTAGGTTCGCACGGCCTCCGAATATGGATGAGATGGAAAGTAGCTTCCGCGAAGCGTATGAGTTTCTGGAGCAAATAAGCGAGGAAAACGAGATGACGCGGAAGACAGTGCAACGTTTAAGAAAGCTCCCGCTGTACGAGGATTTCAAAAAGAGGGCAGCATAGTTGCCGTACGAATGAATCTTGTATAAACAAGTCTACGGCGATAGAATTCTCTCAACCGGGCCGGCCCGATGTTCTTAAGTTAAGTTCCAACGAAACGCAGACAATGCTTCGTGTGGCCAGCTTCTTGTCTGAGGCCCTTCTTTCATCGGTTACCGATCGGGACTGGGCAATGCAGATGAAACGAATCGAAGCGGTTATCGACGCAGGTAGGTTTTTCAACGTCAAGGCTGCTTTGAAGCCCCTTGGCATCGATATGACCATTCTCGAAGTGCGTCAAGTTACCAAGGAGGAGCAATCTAGGATATACCGCGTAGAATCAAAAACAGATGAACTTCGAAAGCAGATGCTCTTACTTTATGTCTCCGATTCGGTGGTTAACAAGGCCTGCAAAGAGATTCTTAAGGCGATACCGACCGACGGAATGATTGTCGTTAGTGAGATTTCTAAAGTCGTTTGGCGAGATGGTCAAAGCGATGAAACCTCCTCGTCCGCTCGCGGAAGCCTCAGCACCCTTTCCTCCAAGACCATTCAGATGCCCAAGCGGCGTCTCAAATAATACGTGGAAAAACACGAAATTCTGGCAATCAAAGTAAGTTGCCAGCAAGCAATCAAGGAGTCCGATTGATCCAGCCGGGCCTAGTATTCTCAGATTGACCTTTGCATGGCATTTGAATGCCGGACCGGAGCAATCGGTTTATTGAACCAGCTTCACGGAGCTGATCCACACTCCATTCCAGAGTCAGTCCCGCAATTTCGCTGAGTTTTTTCCTTTCCCGCTCTGCGACGTGCCTGAGCCCTATCCAAACAACTTCGCGCACTGGCAAGTTCAATGGCACTTTCGTCTTGCACATTGATTACTTTCCTTTCGGTAGACAGGGAATTCCACGCGATTGGGCTGTTTCTTCTGGCATGCGAATGCGGCATTGCAGGAGTTTTTCCGTGCTCCCGGCCTCTTTGAGCTGCTCATAGCCCCATTCCAGAACTAACTCGCCAAGATTGCCGAGCTTTCTCCTTTCACGTGCGGCGAACTCCTCAAGTTCGGCTCTCAGTGCTTGACGAACTCGCAGGCTAAGCTGTGCCTTCCACTCACCCATTATTCACCTAGTACCAGAAAACCTGATGAGCAACCTCTGGCCTTATCTGTCAGCGACGCGCGTTGCGACGGCCAGACATCCAGAAATGACGAGCCTCGCTCAATGCTTCAGCCCTTCCAGTAACTCGGACACGGCCACACCTAGGTGCTCAGCCAAGGCCAGCAAAGTATCGAGCCGGGGTATACTCTTCCCGCGCTCAAGCAGTCCAACAGCCGTGCGATGAAGCCCGCAAATATCAGCGAAGGTCTCTTGCGAGATTCCCTTTCGCTCGCGCATGCTACGCAGGCGGTTTCCGAGAGTGAGGAGAATCTCATGCATGGATTGACGCGCATTAATCAACTGGATCTCCGGACATTACGCTGCGTACGCTTTCCCACGGTGCGTTCCATGGCAGGGCCAAGGGTATTCCCCATCTTGGGTAATTAGATAATTCCCTATTTTGGGGAATCTGTCAAGGATTGACTATACATGCTGGTGTGAATGCCAAAGACAAGAGCTACCAAAAGGCATACCGTCACTTCCTCGCTCGGCTTGTCCAAGCGAGAAAAGAGGCCGGATTGACCCAAGTGGAGGTAGCAAGACGACTCGGGAAGGCCAACTCGTTCATCTCAAAGTGTGAACTCGGCGAAAGACGCGTCGATTTTGTCGAGCTTCAACAACTGGCCAAGATTTACGGAAAAGATCTGGTGTTTTTTCGCGACTGATTTTTGCGGATCGGCTGGGGGGCACTAGCTAGAGAGAGCTGCTTAGTGCCGCCAATTTCGAGGACTCGGTTGCCGTCTTTCGGAGATGAGCGTAGGAGTGAATTGACTGTTGACTTTGATCGGCGATCATAATCCGCTTGCGTTCCGAGTGAACGCACGAATACCGATAGAAATCCGGCAGCACGCCTGGCTCAAAGAAGAACCGATAAAAGACTCCAAGAAGATTCACGGAATAGCCAGCGGTATAGCCGTCGCGAATCGCAGTTGGAGTAAAGAAAAATCCCTGCGAATTGAAATCCGTGCAGAGAGTCACGATGACGACACCCGGAGGAAAACCGGCTTCTCCGTGGAGATACTGTCGCAGCGTTTCTTGGTGCGGTCCGAGATCGACGGTCGTCGTTTCGGCCGAACCAATGGTCCAGCGCCTCAGCGACGAGCGCCACAACACGCTCGCACCGAAATAGACGATTTTTTCCACGTCGGTCCCACAAGCGGTTCCGGAATAGGCGGCGTGGCTCGGGAACTCCCAGTCCGGCATGGCGTATTTGAAGCTATCGAGGAGGGGAAAGTGGTCCCCTTGGAACACCTGACCCGCCATCCAGTCCTCGCCGTTTCCCCGAAACCGTTGCTCGCAATCCCAGCACAATTCGTGGGCCGTGATTTGGCGCGACGATGTGCCGATATGCTTTGCGGTCATGAACACTGGGTCGGACCCTTGGCTCTTGCGGATGATCCGGAACGTAGATGCAGGGATGAGGTGGCTCTTTTGTAGTTTCTTTCGAAGCAGGCAGAGTGCACATTTTCCGAGCGGCATGCTTAGGCCCCCGTGGAAACAAACACCGAAAGAAGATTATACGCCTACTGATGGGCTACTAAAAAAAGGCCGCCCTCATTTACGCTGCGTCTGCTTCGCTTGCTCTTTCTCTGTGACCGCTCCGAGTTGTCTGCGTCCCAGCTTGTAATTCATCGCGCCGACGGTCGTCACTAGCACGCCTCGCGCCACCAAAACCCGGTGTCATTCGGCCTGCCACTCGTTCCGACCTGGACGCAGCCACCTCTCCGCTTTTGTCCCCCGTTTCGGGATTGCTCCCTGGGCGTGTGTGAAGGGAGCAATAGCTCCCCGAAACAGGAGGACAAACATGAAAGTCGAGCAAGCAAAGCAAGTCGCCAGCAAGGCAATCGAGGAGCTTAGCCAAGCCCTGGAAAGGGGCCACAGTGAGAAGTTGAAAGAGTATCTCGCTGCTATGGCGCGATTCCATCGGTACAGCCTTTACAACGTCATGCTTATCGCGTCGCAGCGGCCTGACGCAACTCGGGTTGCTGGCTATCAAAAATGGCGGGAATTTGGCCGCTTTGTGAAGAAGGGCGCGAAAGGCATTTTCATCCTCGCGCCAATTCTGGCGAGGAAAGCCGCCGAGCAGGAAAGACCTGAGGAAGAGTCCGCCAGAGTCGCTGTAGGCTTCCGCGCGGTCTATGTGTTTGACCTCTCCGACACCGACGGTGAGGCTCTTCCCGAACTTGGCAATGCTCAGGGTGACCCCGCTGGGTACACGGACCGGCTGAAGGACTTCGTTATACAATGCAGCATTCAGCTTGAGTATTCCGACTCTATTTATCCCGCGCAAGGGCAATGCTCGCCAGGAAAGATCACGTTGCTTCCGGGCCAGTGCCGGGCTGAGGAGTTTGCCACTCTGGCGCACGAGGTAGCTCACTCGTTGCTCCATCAGCAGGAGCGGCGCGCCGAGACAACGAAGCGCGTCCGCGAGACAGAAGCAGAAGCCGTCGCGTTTGTGGTTTGCGAAGCCATCGGCCTCAAAGCGACTAATTCGGCTGATTACATTCAGCTCTATTCTGGCGACAAGGAGACTCTCACTGAATCGCTGGAGCACGTGCAACGCGCCAGCGCGGAGATTCTTGCCGCGATCTCGCCTAGCGATTAGTGATTTTTGCGGGAGGCCCGCCGTGCGGCGGGCCTCCCGCTTTTCAACTCCCGCCCCGGTACTGGACCCTATGCCATAGGGCCAGCAGCATTAAATTTCTTCCCGCCGTCGTTGGAATGTCGCATAATCACTCGCCTCGTTTCAGAATCCCTATAAAACAGAAGTTGCATCATGTTTGAGTCGCTCTTCACATCTCAACTTGCTGTTCACAGGCACCGCACAGCGCCGTTGCGTAAGGAAAGGGAGCAGTTCCTTGAGGACTTACGCCGCCAAGGTGCCTCCCAGGCCACTTTATGGCAATCCGCGAGCCGACTGGTTTATGTCGTCGAGTTTTTGAATTTAAGAAATCTTCGGCCTGTCACCTTTCAGGAAATCAAGGACGCAGCGATAGTGTGGCTCAAGAACAGAGAGCCCAAGCGAGTGCACACGGTTAGCCGGTGTGCAATTTATGGATTTACGGGTTTAGCCAGGAGGTTTCTCAAGTTTCATGGATATTTGACCGAGCCTGCGAAACCCCCGCAACCATTCTCCGACAGACTAAGCAAGTTCCTTACGTTTTTGACTCTGCAAAAAGGCTTGCGCCCAGACACCGTTAAAGGCTATCGCTGGCATGTTGAGGAATTTCTGAAGTGGTTCGCGACGCGACACAAGAAGTTTTCGGCAGTCTCTCTGACGGACCTCGACTCTTACCTCCTGTGGCAGTCCAAGAAATGGACTGCATGGACGCTTAGACAAGCAGCGAATACGCTCCGCTCCTTCTTTCAATACGCAAGGACCAAAAACTGGTGTCCGGCGGTGCTACCAGAAGCGATAAAAGGGCCTTGCTTTCGCATGGATCACGCTACGCCCGTTGGACCCACTTGGGATGAGGTCCACCGCCTACTACGATGCGAAAAGCAGGACACGCCAGCTTCTATGCGCGTTCAGGTTCTGCTTTTGCTCTTTTCGCTCTATGGACTGAGAACCAGCGAAGCTACCAGACTGCTCCTCAATAATTTTGATTGGAAGAGTAAGACTTTCTTAGTGCGGCGAGCCAAGAACTACACACTTCAACGTTTTCCGATGTTCGCGACGTTTGAATCAGCCGTGACAAGGTATTTGAAACTAGGCCGACCAAACTGTCAGAGCGAGTATTTAATTGTGACGTTGCGTCCGCCATATCGTCCGTTGGATACGGGCTCGGTCGCTGGAATCGTAAATTCGAGAATGACGCGGCTCGGCATCAGGAGCCCACGGAAAGGACCGCAGTCCCTTCGCCACGCATGCGCAACACAACTTCTAAAGAAGGATATGTCCTTGCAGGAGATTGCCGATTTCTTGGGCCACCGAGATTGTCTAACCGTCGGAATTTATGCAAAGCACGACATCGGCGCACTCAAGCGGGTTGCGGCGCTCGACCTGTGTCGTGGACTATGAAACTGTCTAGGGCAATTCGTCGATATGTAGAGTGGAAGCGATTCTGTGGGCGCTCATTTGTGACCGAAGAACAAGTATTGAGGGGTTTTTTGAGGTTCGCTGGCGACGTTAAGCTGTCGGAGGTCACCAAAAGGCAGGTCTTTTTGTATTTCCGAAGCCAGAGAATACGGGTCGCGACTTGGCAGGGCAAGTACGGAACGCTAGTCCAGTTTTTCCGCCATTGGGCACAGCGCGGCAAGTTGAGGGTTATTCCACTGCCTCCTCAGCGGGCTGTACCGCAGAACTTATTCGTCCCGCATATCTATTCAAGGGCGCAAATCCTAAAACTGCTTGCCACTGTTCCATTAAATCAGCGCTCGTTGAACTGCATGATCGACGCAAAGACGTTCCGAGCGTTTTTACTATTCCTATATGGAACAGGTGCATACGTCGGCGAGGCCCTTCGCCTGAAAACGACGGACATCGACCTTGGAGAGGGAATTGTCAAAGTTCGACGAGTCGCAGGAGCACGTGAAAGAACGCTGCCAGTTGCGGGCCACATTCGGACCGTCCTTCTAAGCTACCGAAGCGCTTTGCCCGAATCGTATAGAACATCTCAGACATTCTTTGTGGACAAGCTCGGGCGATCCCTTAACCCAACGACCGTCTCGAAAATGTTTCAGAAGCTGAGGCGAAGGGCAGGAATTTATCGCACGGATGGCCTTCGTACCAAACCTCGATTGCACGATTTTCGTCATACGTTCGCGGTTCACTGTTTGACCGCTTGGCTCAATCAGGGAAAAGACTTGAGAAGGATGCTCCCGGCACTATCGGCTTATCTGGGCTTGACCAAGTTCGCTTCAGCGGAGCGCTATCTCAGAATGGTGCCGGAGAGATTTCGCCCCCAGCTCTCAGCTTTGGTAGGCTCCTCCACCCGAGTATCGACATGCTCTCGGGGGAACACTCTGTGAATCATCTCGAGAATCACAAAACCATAATCACCTGTTTTGGTGGTCGGATAGTAGGAGTAGGGCCCCAAAGAAGGCGAGGGCACCCGTCGGCACCCGTCGGTCTCGGAGTCGTTGCACGTCATGACCGAAGGTTCGTGAGCGATTGGTCGTGCTCTGTCGCTTTGGCGGCATGATCGAGAATCGCGGGAATCTTATGCGTGACAAGGGTCCTGATACATTCATCCAGCTTGTCCATATTCCAAGAAGTGACTCTTAAGCGTGGATGTGCGGGCGCGCGCATGTAGGCCTGATTTCGAATCTCAGGAATTGCAAACTGCCCGTTAGGACTGATACTCTCGCGGTCAATGCAAGGGTCCAGTGGGGCTCCCACACGAATCCCAAAAGCCGGAGGTTCCCCGTGGAAAGAGACTTCTTGAGGGGGATATTGCTCCGCGACGAGGACGAACGCACAGAGTTCAAGATCACTTACTCTAATAAGACTGACAGAGATCGAGATGAAGTCGCCAAAGATCTGGTGGCGCTGGCGAACGCAGCCGGGCGAACCTCGAAGGATTTTGCGTACCTGGTTATCGGCGCTGGCGACGAGCGAGATGTTAGCGGTAATCGTCCGACCCAAGACGTTCAAAGCTCGGACTATTCGGCACGAAGCTTTCGCGACATCGTTGGCAGTCGATGCACGCCGCCGCTCGAGCTCCTGTTTGAGGTTGTTGAGGTTGACAGTCACACGTACGGCGTCGTCACGATTCCACCGTCTCCTGAAATTCATAGCCTGACGAAAGACCTTGTCATGAAGGACAGGGTTCTTTGGAAGAAGAATAGCGTGCTTACGCGCATAGGAGATGAGGTCCAGGTCGCTACTCATCAGCAAATTGAGACGATGAAGCACGAAAAACGATGGGGGAAGCCTGCTCTCATCGCATTCACTCCCGTAACTTCAAACTTCCCAGGTTTCCGACAAACAGGTGAGGACGTTACAACTTACTTTCACCCTTCGTTTGAGGAGTTCAAACGAGGGGAAGTGTACCGGCCTAGGTTAGTCGATAGGGCCTTAGCCTCGCTAAGAACACATGGGCGCGCTTGGCTTCGGGGGGTGAGCGCCAGCGGCAAGAGCACGATTGCCTTGCACTTGGCTGTTGAGCTTTCAACTCCTTCCGTGCCACCTCTTTACCTGAACTTGGACGATGAACTAGATCTGGCCGTTGCATGCCATGAGATTAGCTCCACTGTACAAGAGGGGCGGCTGTTTATTTTGGACAACGCGCATATTGATCCGCACGCGGCTGCCGCACTGTTGCGGTGGTGGGAACAAGATCAACAGGGAAGCTTGATGTTGCTCCTTGGCTGGCCCACTGATGAAAGAGTCGAGACACGGCATTTGGCGGCCTATCGTTTCGCCTCAATTGATGTTGTTCCCGCCGAGGAGGACCTCCTCGGGGTTTACGCAACACTGCGCAGAAGGCTGCGCAGGAACGAATTTGTGATTCAAACGCCCCCACGCGAAATGATACGCGACTGGTTTGCAAGGTTTGGTGCTGACCTTGTCGCTTTCCAACTAGCAGTGGCCGCTACGCTTCGCGCACCCGGTGATCCTGGCTGGTCGCTTGATGCGCGCGCAGCGAAGGGATACGCAAGGGAGAAGTATCTGAGCGGCTGTTCCGAAGAGGAGCGCACCGACCTTCTCAGACTAGCCGTGTTTTCGGACATCGGACTTTCGGTACCGGAGGAATACTTCAGGAGCGCCATGCCGGAATCCTCCAAGCGCGGAACGATTCGCAAATCGGAACACGGGCGCTTCGGACTGTTTGTACGGTTTCAGCTATGGCATCAAGCTCTCGGCAAGATTCTCCTCGCAGCCAGCCCGGTCACCATTGATCGAGCAGCGGAGTTCACGCATGCGGCCGCCATTAATCCTTTCTTTGGATGCTTTGTGGGCCAGCGGCTTTGGCTAAGGAATGAACAGGAATTGGCGATAAGCGTTCTCCGGTCAGCCGTCAACTCGGGTGTCACAATCCTTGGGATCTTTGGCGACAATCTAAATGTGGCTGCGAAACAGGTCGAGTTCTTGAACACCACGAAGGTCCTCCGTTTTGCTGAAACCGCAACCACCCTAGCTGCTCCAGCAGTTCTTGATGGCTTTGCCGAGAGGGCCTGGGCCACTCCACTGCATTCCTTAGTCTGCTTTCTGGGATTTGCCAAGAAGCACGAGGAGTTAAGCCCTGCGTATAATGCGCTGGCGAAGGCGTTCGTGGCTGAAGCCGGCAAGCCGGAGGCTGACAATCGGCTGCTGGCTCAGGCGCTGGCCACTCAGCTGGATCAATTAGCCAACTTTCTGGGATTTGCCAAGAAGCACGAGGAGTTAAGCTCTGGGTATGAGGCGCTCGCGAAGGCGTTGGTGGCTGAAGCCAGCAAGCCGGCTAACAATCGGCTGCTGGCTCAGGCGCTGGCCACTCCACTGCATTTCTTAGCCAGCTTTCTGGGATTTGCGAAGAAACACGAGGAGTTGAGCCCAGCGTATAAGGCGCTGGCGAAAGCGTTGGTAGCCGAAGCCGACAAACTGGAGGCTGACAACCGGCTGCTGGCTCAGGCGCTGGCCACTCCACTGCATTTCTTAGCCAACTTTCTGGGATTTGCCAAGACGCACGAGGAGTTGAGGCCAGCGTATAGGGCGCTGGCGAAAGCGTTGGTAGCCGAAGCCGGCAAACTGGAGGCTGACAACCGGCTGCTGGCTCAAGCGCTGGCCACTCCACTGCATTTCTTAGCCAACTTTCTGGGATTTGCCAAGACGCACGAGGAGTTGAGGCCAGCGTATAAAGCGCTGGTGAAAGCGTTGGTGGCTGAAGCCGGCAAACTGGAGGCTGACAACCGGCTGCTGGCTCAGGCACTGGCCACTCCACTGAGTCGCTTAGCCAGCTTTCTGGGATTTGCGAAGAAACACGAGGAGTTGAGCCCAGCGTATAAGGCGCTGGCGAAAGTGTTGGTAGCCGAAGCCGGCAAACTGGAGGCTGACAACCGGCTGCTGGCTCAGGCGCTGGCCACTCCACTGCATAGCTTAGCCAACTTTCTGGGATTTGCTAAGACGCACGAGGAGTTGAGGCCAGCGTATAAGGCGCTGGCGAAAGCGTTAATAGCTGAAGCCGGTAAACTGGAGGCTGACAACCGGCTGCTGGCGCGGGCACTGATTTCGTCTCTGGATGAACTGGCCGGTTTTCTTGAGCTGACAGCACAACAGGACGAACTGAACCCGATCTATGAGACGCTGGCGAAAGCGTTGGTGGCTGAAGCCAACAAGCCGCTGGCCAACAACAGGCTTGTCGCTAAGGCCCTGGCTACGCCCTTAGACCATCTGGGGGGTTTTCTCAAGCTAGGAGCACAACGTGAGGAGCTTGACCCGACCTATGAGGCGCTGGCGAAGGTGTTGGTGGCTGAAGCCAGCAAGCTGGAGGCTGACAACCAACTGCTCGCCAAGGCCTTGGCTACGCCCTTAGATCATCTGGCCGGTTTTCTCGACCTTGCCAGACAACAGAAAGAGCTGGTGCCGATCTTTAATGTGTTGGCGAAGGCGTTAGTCACTGAAGCTGGCAGGCCGCTGGCCAACAACAGGCTGGTCGCGCAGGCACTGGCTACGCCCTTTGAGCACTTGGCCAGTTTCCTTGACTTTTTAGCAGAACAGGAGGAGCTGAAGCCAGCCGTGCAGCCACTTATCGCTGCTTTGGAAAGCAGGGCCACGGATCTAGCTCGGGTACTCATTGGAGCGACATTTGACCAGATCTCTTCAATACTGGAAGTAGCTCCCGCGTTAGGATCTAAAGTACTTTCGAAGGTCGACGAAAAAGCATGGCGGCACAAATTCTCCAAGGGCTCCCAGGAGCCGGCAAAAGGATTCGGCTCTGTTGCTCACCAACTCAGCTCGCTCGGATTTGCAAATCTTGCAGAACCACCTGCCACGCACTTGGTGAAAGAAGCCAATCCTATGCACTGGCGTAGCCAGTGGGTCAGTCTCATCGACGTAAGCCATGCATTGCGCTACTCGTCAGTCGCAGAGGAGTGTAAAGCGGAATTCCTTAGGAGAGTGGTATCTCGTAACTGGCTCATCGATCGACTCTATAAGCAGACTCTTATCGACCTGGCGAACGGCCTCTTCCATCTGCTAGCTCACCAATCTCCTGGCTTAATCTCAGCCTTTGTATCGATTTTGAAGCAGCGTGTCGAAAAAGACTTACCGCAGCTGCCGGAAAAGAAGCCAGAAGACTTAAATGCTATCTTGCAATTCTGGGCTGCTGCAGAACTAGCAGGCGCAAGAATACTTATTGACAACGCAAAGTGGCCGTCGCCAAAGCTTGCCGAAGAATTGACGCTAATGATTTTGCCACATCCGACAAAGACTGAAGGTATCGGCTACATTCAACAACAATTGTGGATGGGCATACGAATCTTCGCGCGTTACCATCCCTGCCCGATTTCCATGCCCCCGGAACTGGTGACCGAGACGTTAAGACGATGGAAGGCTACCATGTCTCAAGCTGATCGTACCCCTGCGCAGAGGAGTTGGGATGCTGGAATGATTCGCTGGCTCGAAAGGTGCGTCGGCTCTCAGGGGTCACAACTCTTTAAGGATTCCACTTTCCTAGATCTTGCCCTGGGAGTGAAGCCTGGGAAAACAGCAGACACTGCCCCAGGAGCGCAAGGTTGATTGGACGTTTTATCTTGCTCGCGACCCAGCGCATGGGCCAGCACTTGCAACAACCAGTGCTTTTTTGAAGGTTAAGCTCGGACGGAAGCCACATCGCAAGTTCCCTCTTGACTATACACACAGAACGTAATACGGTATCCTACAATGGGAGGCTGCTAGAAATTAGCTATGACTCTAAGCAAACAGGTTGGCCAGCGTATTCGAGAATTTCGAACGGGCTACGGCGGCGGTGCGGGCATTTCGCAAGACGCTCTGGCCAAAGTCCTGGGAATCGCCAGCAATACGGTGTCTCGTTGGGAAACCGGCACATACCGACCGACCATCGATGACTTGGAGAAGCTTGCGCGTTTTTTCGGAAAATCCATTCTCGATTTCTTTCCTAAGGAAGAAGTTCACACCCAGCGGGACGAAAAGATCGATGGTCTTTTGCGGACGGCTAAGCAATTGAACGACGAGGATGTGGATGAGTTGAGGCGCTATGCAGAATATCGCCGCGCGCGGCAAGTTTACACCAAACGTCCTCCCGGGCGTAAAGCTAAAAAGTGAGAGACACGGGCTACTACTACGACATGCGGGGGTTAGCGCTGGAGGTCCGGTCGCGGAACGGAATTGAAGGCTCCGATCTTTCGATGCGCGATATGTGGCGAATTTATTGTGAAGAGGGAATTGAGAAATTGGATTTTCGGCGCGGGTTCAGAGATTTGAGAGGTGCTTACTTCAATGACGATTGCGGGGTTACTGTAATGCTTGCCGGCGGACTGCCTGATGAGCCGACCATCTTCACCATGGCTCACGAGCTAAAGCATCATCTCGTGGATTCCAAATCGGGCAGTATTTTGTGCCGTACGAATGAGCAAACACGGCGCGTCGAAGTCGGTGCCGAGGTCTTCGCAGCGGAACTTATCTATCCCGAAAAGGATTTTGTCTATGACTTGTTTCGGCTTCTGCGAGGGATGCCGCAGACCGTCGGTCCAGAAGTGCTCGTAGAACTAAAGCGGAAGACAAACACAACCTTGAGTTACGCGGCTTTGGCGAAACGGACAGTGTTGCTGCGATTGGCTGACCAGAAGACATTTCATGCCGTTCGCTGGGGAGCTTTGCAGAACGACTCCAACAATCTGAGCAACACACGCAGTCAGCGTTAGCGGTGGGAATCCCGACCGGGGGAGGAATGTCAGATGAACGACCCGCGTGAGTACGAAGAAAACGAACAGCAGCTTGGAGAGCACAAGCTCCGAGGAATTTACGAACGCCAACCCGGATCTAAAATTTGGTGGATTCGTTACGCCGACGCTACAGGCCGCATCCGGCGAGAAAAGGCGGGCACAAGGGGTGCCGCTATCAAGCTCTATCAGAAGCGCAAGACCGAAGTACTCCAGGGAAAGAAACTACCCGAGAATTTGCGCGCACCTATGGTGGGCTTCGCAGAGCTAGCCAAAGACGCACTTGCTTATTCAAAGGCCCACAAACGTAGCTACGGCGACGACGTGATTCGCATGGAGAAGTTGCTTTCCAGTTTTCGGGGACGCTCAGCGGAATCGATCACGCCGCGAGAACTTGAGCGGTTTCTTGCGCAGAACGCTGAAGAGAGCGATTGGGCTCCGGCCACGATAAACCGCTATCGAGCTTTGCTTTCGCTCGTGTACCGCCTCGGCATCGAGAGCGGAAAGGTCAAAGACAACCCAGCTCGCCTAGTCAAGCATCGCCAGGAGAATAATGCACGCGTGAGGTATTTATCGGCTGAAGAGGAAACCCGACTGCGTGCGTACGCTCAGGCGACCTGCCCGGAGCACATCCCCGAACTGGATCTCGCCTTGCACACGGGAATGCGGCTCGGAGAAATGTACTCGCTCACCTGGGAAAATGTGAACATGTCGCGTAAAGTCCTCACCATCCCACGCTCAAAAAATGGCGAGAAACGCCATTTGCCTCTGAATACGACGGCGTTATCTGCCCTGACCGAGCTTCGGAAGCGTAGCGACGGCACGGGCCCGGTCGTTCGGAATCCTGACGGTGAGCCACTCGCGGGCCCACGCTATTGGTTTGAGCCCGCGCTGCCGAAAGCCAAGATTCGGGGATTCTCCTGGCATTGCCTCCGGCACACGTTTGCGAGTCGCCTAGTCATGGCAGGAGTTGACCTGCGCACCGTTCAAGAGCTTATGGGGCACAAGAGCATCGAAATGACGGTGCGCTATTCCCATCTTGCGCCGAAGCACACCCTGGCCGCAGTGGAGCGGCTTACGGCAACCGACTCGGTGAACTCAACTGGCACTACAACTAGCACTGGCACGTCTGAGCAAAGTCAAACGGAGGTAGGGCGTGTCCAGTAACCTCTTTCACGGTAAGATGTTGCAGTAGCGTGGGGCCCGTAGCTCAGCGGTTAGAGCAGCGGACTCATAATCCGTTGGTCCTAGGTTCAAATCCTAGCGGGCCCACCATTTGGCTTGTAAGTTCTGATTTCGCAGACAGCCAATTCTCCTATTGCGGTGGCGTAGCGTTTCTTCTTGCCACAATCCAGTACACAATG
>WNFR01001863.1_pt1 | contig 22000 bp, 17 predicted proteins | sample 5400221 | NCBI WGS metagenome assembly WNFR01 (sample SAMN13153357, study PRJNA577476) | soil metagenome | isolation source: 40 cm soil under Madrone tree | place: USA:California | collected 2016-06-14 | reverse complement strand
TCGCCATGAAGTTCCAGCAGATCACCGCGCCGATCACCGCCAAGGGAATCGAGGACACCGCGCTGTATCGCTTCAACCGCCTGCTGTCGCTCAACGAGGTCGGCGGCGAGCCCGGCAATTACGGCGGCGGCGTGCGCGCGTTTCACGCGGACGCGGAGTACCGCGTCCGCCACTGGCCGCACGAGATGCTCGCCACCTCCACCCACGACACCAAGCGCTCCGAGGACGTGCGCGCGCGGCTCAGCGTGCTCTCGGAAATGAGCACGCCGTGGCGCGAGGCCGTGCGCCGCTGGAGCCGCATCAACCGCTCGCGCAAGCGCGAGGTCGAGGGACGGCAGGCACCCTCGCGCAACGACGAATACCACTTCTACCAGACCCTGGTGGGCACCTGGCCGCTGACCGAGCCGGACACGGCGGGCGCCGCCGCCTATCGAGAGCGCATCGAGGCCTACATGATCAAGGCGGCGCGCGAGGCGAAGCTGCGCACCAGCTGGACCGAAACCGACGCGCCCTACGAGGAGGCGCTGTTGCAGTTCGTGCGCAGCGCGCTGGAGCCGCGCGACAACAACCTGTTTCTGGGCGACTTCGTCGAGTTCCAGCGGCGTGTCGCGCGCTTCGGCCTGCTGAATGCCCTGTCACAGACGCTGTGCAAGCTGACCGCGCCGGGCGTGCCCGACATCTACCAGGGGAACGAGATCTGGGATTTCTCGCTGGTCGATCCCGACAATCGGCGCGCGGTTGATTATCGCCGCCGCCGCGCCCTGTTGGCCGAGCTGCAGCATGCCGACCCCGGCACCGCGCCGCGCGCGCTCGCGCAGCGCATGGAGGACGGGCGAGCTAAGCTGCTGCTCACCTGGAAGGCCCTGCAGCTGCGGCGCGCGCACCCGCTGCTGTTTCGCGACGGCGACTACCGGCGGCTGCGCGTGCGGGGAGTGCGGGCCCAGCACGTGTGCGCCTTCGCGCGCCGCTTGCGGCAGCAGTCCCTCGTGGTCATTGCGCCGCGGCTGTACCGGCGCCTGCTCGGCGACGAAGGTGGGCTGCCCCTCGGGCAGGCCGTATGGGGCGAGACCCTCATCGAGCTGCCGCGCGAGGAGCGCGCGCGCGCGTCGTTCCGTAATGTCCTCGACGGCGCGCAGCTGCTGCCGGTGCGGCAGGGTGAGAGCGTGGGCGTGCTGGCCGCGCACGCCCTGGCCGAGTTCCCGGTGGCACTGCTCACCGGCGGTTGCGATGAGCCGGGCGCCGGCCCTTGCGGGTCAACGCCGCACGCCGCCGCCGGTTGACACCTGGGGAACACGGAAATCCAACAGTGAACTTCGCGCTGGCGCGCGGCTCGAAGCAGATGCAGGATGAAACCAACACCTCACCCTTTGGAGCGCGGGATGCGACACCTGGGACTTGCCGCATTGGCGGCGGCGCTCGCCCTGCTGGCCGCCTGCGCCACCGCCATCCCCCGTCACGAGAGCCAGCGGCAAGAGCGCGATCGCTTCGCTGCCTACTCCGGCGAGCCGATCGGGCACTTCACCTGGCTCGGACGCTACGACGGCTGGCAGCCGATCGGCCGCTACGAGCTGGTAGTGTTCACGGGAGTCAGCGACGCCTACCTCATCAAGGTGTCCCCGCCGTGCGATGACCTGCAGTTCGCCACCCGCATCGGGATCACCTCCACCGGAGGCGCGGTGTACTCGCGCCTGGATTCGGTGACCACCGGCCGGTGGCGCTGCCCGATCGAGGAGATCCGCATCGTCGATTACCGGCGCATGAAGGCGGATCTGCGCGCTCAGCGGTAACCGCGCGCCTGCAGCGTGAACAGCTGCGCGTAGCGCCCGTTCAGTTGCATCAGCTCCTCGTGGCTGCCGCGCTCGATGATGCGGCCCTGATTGAGCACCGCGATCTGATCGGCCATGCGCACGGTCGAGAAGCGGTGCGAGATGAGGATGGTGATGCGCTCGCGCGCCAGCTGGCGGAAATGCTCGAAAACTTCCGCCTCCGCCTGTGCGTCCATGGCCGCCGTCGGCTCGTCCAGCACCAGGATGTCCGCGCGGGTGCGCATGAAGGCGCGCGACAGCGCGATCTTCTGCCACTGGCCGCCGGAGAGCTCGCGCCCGTCGCGGAACCACTTGCCGAGCTGCGTGTGATAGCCCGAGGGCAGGGTTTCGATGAAATCGCTGGCCCGCCCCTTATCAGCCGCCGTGCGCCAGCGCGCTTCGTCCTCGAAGAACCGCTCATCGCCGGCGCCGACGTTTTCACCCACCAGCATCTGATAACGGGCAAAGTCCTGGAAGATGACGCCGATGCGCTCGCGCAGCGCGCGCTCATCCCACAGCGCCAGATCCTGCCCGTCGAGCAGGATCCTACCCGCCGTGGGTGCGTACAGGCGGGTCAGCAGCTTGATCAGGGTGGTTTTGCCCGAGCCGTTTTCGCCCACCAGGGCGAGACTGGTGCCCGGGGTCAGGTGCAGCGTGACGTGCTCGAGGGCCGGCTCCTCGGCCCCCGGATAGCTGAAGCTCACATCCTCGAAGCGCACGCCATCCTCCGGATGCGGACCGCGCACCACGGTGCCGGCCGGCGGCGGCACGTGGGTTTCCAGGTACTCGTAGAGCGTCGACAGGTACAGATTGTCCTCATACATGCCCCCGACCGCCGCCAGCATGGCGGACACGGCCGCCTGCCCCTGGCGAAACAGCGCGATGTACATGGTCATCTGGCCGAGTGTGATGAGGCGCCGTACGGCGGTGACGGCGATCCAGGCGTAGGCGCCGTAGAGCGCCGCGGTGGCGATGAGTCCCAGTGCAAAGCCCCAGGCATCGCGCCGCATGGTGAGCGCGCGATCCTCCCGGTACAGCCGCCGGAAAATGTCGCGGTAGCGCTCGAGCAGGCGGGGACCCAAGCCGTAGAGCTTGACCTCCTTGGCGTGATCCTCGCGGGCGATCACGGTCTCGAGGTAGATCTGCATGCGGGTCTCGGGCGAGCGCCAGCGGAACAGCCGGAACGCATCACCGGAGAACTTCGCTTCCGCGACGAACGCCGGCAGGCCCGCCAGCAGCAACACCGCGACCGCCCAGGGCGAGAAGCGCGCCAGCAGCACCCCGTAGCTCACCAGCGAGATGCCGTTCTGCACCAGCCCGAACGTGCGGGTGACCAGACTCAGCGGGCGGGTGGAGGCCTCACGGCGCGCGCGCGTGAGCTTGTCGTAGAATTCCGAGTCCTCGAAGTGCTGCAGCTCGAGCGTGAGCGCCTTCTCGAGAATCATCACGTTGACACGCTGGCCGAGCTGCGCGCGCAACAGTGACTGGCACAGCGACAGCCCGCGCTGCGCCGCCGCAATCGCCGCCACCAGGATCCCTTCCAGGATCACCAGCTGCACGACACGGGTTGCCGTGCCGCCGTCGCTGCGGATGGCAGCCACCACCGCATCGACGATGAGAGAGCCGACGTAGGCGACCGAGGCGGGCAGGATGCCGGCGGTGAGGGTCAGCAGGGCGAGCGCGAGCGTCAGCGCCCGGTTGGTGCTCCACACCAGCTCCAGGGCGCGCCGGCTGTAACGGAACACGCCGAAGAAACCCCGCAGCGTCGTGGCCTCGCGGCCGCCGGGCGCGACGCCGGTGTGCAGTGGCGGATGAACCGGTGTGGCCATCAGGAGCGGCGCGGCGGTGATGCCGGGGTACCCGGAGCGAGCGGCTGGCGCAGCTCCCCGGGGGCACCCCGCGTGATCAGGCGCGAGCTACGCCGGGAGAACACATAGCCGTAGATCCAGGAGAACAGCACCGCCAGGCGGTTACGAAAGCCGATGAGCACCGTGAGGTGCAGCGCCATCCACGCGAGCCAGGCGAGCAGACCGCCGAAATGCGCGCGGCCGATTTCCACCACCGCGCGCCATTTGCCGATCGTGGCCATGGAGCCCTTGTCGCGGTAGTGGAATCCGGCCGCGCGCGCGCTCGGCACACCGCGCAGCTCCGCATCGATCACGCGCGCGACATAGCGCCCCATCTGCATCGCGCCCTGCGACACGCCCGGCACCGGCCGCCCGCTCGCCGCGTCAACGAGGTAAGCCGCATCCCCGATGACGAACGTCTCGGGGTGCCCGGGGAGCGAGCAGTCCGGCGACACCCGCACGCGGTCGCCGGGTCCGAGCGGCACACCGAGCGTGGCGGTGAGCGGCGCGGCGCGTACGCCCGCCGTCCAGATGACGTTGTGGCTGCGCAGCCGTTCGCTGCCGAGCTCCACCCCGTCGGCGAGCACCCGCGTGACCGGCACGCCGAGCCGCACTTCCACGCCGAGCTCGCGCAGCTGCGTCAGCGCGCGCGCCGAGGAATCGGCGTGGAACGCCGGCAGCACGCGCGTGCCCGCCTCGATGAGGATGACGCGTGCGCGGCGCGTGTCGGCGACCCGGAAGTCGCGCGGAATCACATCCACCGCCAGCTCCTTGATGGCCCCCGCCAGCTCGACCCCGGTGGGGCCTGCGCCGACGATGATGAAGGTGAGATGCGCGGCGCGCTCGCCAGGATCCGCCTCGATTTCCGCGCTCTCAAAGGAGCGCAGCAGGCGCGAGCGGATGAAGGTGGCCTCCTCCACCTCCTTCATACCCGGCGCAAACTGCCGCCACTCCTCGTGACCGAAGTAGTTGTCGACCGCTCCGGGGGCGAGCAGCAGGTAGTCATAGGGCACACGCTGGCCGGCGGCCTTGAGGCAACGCGCCTCAAGATCGATGCGCTGCACCTCGGCCAGCATCACGCGCGCGTTCTTCTGGTGGCGCAGGATGGTGCGGATCGGCTGCGCGATGTCCGCCGGCGCCAGCGCCGCGGAGGCGACCTGGTACAGCAGCGGCTGAAACAGGTGGTAGTTGTTGCGGTCGATGACCAGCACGTCGGCCGCGGTGCGCGCGAGCGCCCGGGCGGCGAACAAGCCGCCGAAACCGCAGCCGACAATGACAATCCGCGCTCGCCCCGGGCCGTGCAACGCGCCCCTCCGCCGTAAAACCTGAGAATGATGTGGGGACGATTATCGGCTATTCCAGCTCAGGAACTGCTGGCGCGCCGGCACAGATCCTCCACCCACGCCTCGCACAGCGCCACCGCCTCGGCGGGCTTGAAGGCGCCGGGCTCCAGACACCATTCGAGCCACAGGCCATCCAGGAGCGCCGTGAGTCCGATGGCGGCGAAGCGCAGGCCGGGCCGCACCACGCGCGATGTGCGTCGCGGTCGGCGGCGCCGCGGCGCGCGCGCCTGCGCCAGCAGCTCTGCCAGCATCCCGCGCAACAGGCTCACGTAGCCGCGGTAGGTCTCACGCTGCACCCGCTGGATCAGGCGCGAGTGGCGATACAGTCCCCAGAACACCACCCACACCGCGAGCGCATCCTGGTCGAGATTCGGCGGGCAGAAGGAGGCCTCGAGGAAGGCGCGCATGCGCGCGCGGGGCGAATCCGCGGCCCGCGCCACCGCCGCCTGCAGGCCGCCGACCAGCTCGCTGTTGAAGTGTCGATAGGCTGCCGCGATGAGTTGGTTCTTGTTGGGGAAGTGATGATTGATGAGACCGACCGACACGCCGGCCTGGGCGCTGATGGTGCGGATCGACAGTCCGTCGTGACCGTAGCGCTTCAGACATTCGATGGTGGCGTCGACCAGCGCCTGGCGCCGCCGCTGCGGCAGCTGGCGCTCGAAACGTGGCTGGCGCGCCCGCCCGGCGCGCGTGCGCGGCGGCGAGCCGCCGCGGCTCACGCCACCCGCCGCAGTCGCCCGCGGCGAAAATCGCTCAAGATCTCGCGCGCCGCGTTGTGACCCGGAGCGCCCGTCACGCCCCCGCCCGGATGCGTGCCGGCGCCGCACATGTAGAGCCCCTGCAGTGGCCCGCGGTAGTTGCCGTAGCCGAGCATCGGGCGCGCGCAGAACAGCTGATCGAGGCTCAGGGTACCGTGGGAGATATCCCCGCCGATGAGGCCGAAAGTGCGCTCCAGATCGAGCGGACTCATGATCTGACGGCCGAGCACGGCGGCCTTGAAGTTCGGCGCGTAGGCGTTGACCGTGTCGATCATCAGATCCGCGACCCTCTCGCGGTGCGCGTCCCAGGACTCACCGCCGGGCAGTTGCGGCGCCACGTGCTGGCAGAACAGGCTTGCCACGTGCTTGCCCCGGGGCGCGAGCGTGTCATCGAGCGTCGAGGGAATCACCAGCTCGATGATCGGCGCCCGTGACCACCCCAGGGTGCGCGCATCGAAGTAGGCCCGCTCCATGTAGGCGAGTGTCGGTGCGAGGATGATACCCGCGGTGTGATGGTCCGCGGGCGTCCTTCCCGGCAGACAGCTGAAATCCGGCAGCTCGGTGAGCGCCACGTTCATGCGGAAGGTCCCGGAGCCGCAGCGCCAGTGACTGATGTGCTCGCGAAACTCCGGCGGCAGGGCCTGCGGCGCAAACATCTCCAGATACAGGAGCTTGGGGTTGAGATTGGAGATCACGGCCGCTGCGCGCAGGCTCTCGCCCGACTCGGTCAGCACGCCGACCGCGCGATCGCCCTCGACCAGGACCTCGCGCACCGCGGTCGCCACACGGATCAACGCGCCGCGCGCCGTCGCCGCCCGCGCCATCGCCTGGGTGATGGCGCCCATGCCGCCGATGGCGTGACCCCACACGCCGCGCTTGCCGTTCACCTCGCCGAACACGTGATGCAGCAGCACGTAGGCGGAGCCCGCCGTATAGGGGCTCGCGTAGTTGCCGACGATGCCGTCGAAGCCGTACACCGCCTTGATCGGGTCGCTCTCGAACCAGTTATCCAGATAGTCGCCGGCCGACATCGCGAACAGCGCCAACAGCTCACGCCGCGAGCTCATGTCGAGCCGCCGCAGGCGGCCGCCGACGCGCGCCGCGCGCAGCAGCTCCGGCAGCGCCGCGCGCCAGCTGCCTTCGAGCGCGTTCGGCGGGGTGGTCAGCGCCAGCTCCCGCAGCACGTCCGCGATGACCTCGAGCCGCTCACCGTACTCGGGCAGGCGGGCCGCATCGCGCGCCGAGAAGCGCGCCACCTCCGCCTGCGTGCGGCCCTCGCCGGTGAGCAGATAGCGGCCGTCCGCGGTCGGCAGGAAGTTGGCGGCGCGGCGCTCGACGATGCGCAGGCCGTGCCGCGCGAGATCCAGATCGCGGATGACCTTCGGGTTCAGCAGCGAGACCGTATAAGCGGCGACCGAGTTGCGGAACCCGGGATAAAACTCCTCGGTGACCGCAGCACCCCCGACCAACGCGCGCCGCTCGAGCACGGTAACCTTGAGCCCCGCCGCCGCCAGGTACGCGGCGCACACCAGCCCGTTGTGTCCGCCACCGATGATCAGCGCATCGCAACGCCCAGCGCCGCGCGGCGTCCCCTCACCCACGGCTCCACCCGCGCGCCGGAGCCCGCGGCAGGACGCTTTCCGGAATCAGGGCGCGCATGCGCCGCGCGAAACTGCGCAGGCATACCTCCCCGTCGCTCAAGGGTCCGCAGGTGTAGCTGCTCGAGGCCATGCCCGCCTGCACCCGCTCGATCAGCGCCTTGTCCTCCAGACTGACGCGCCGGTTGATGCGCCAGTTCAGATAGCGCGCGGCGCGCATCTCGCGGCGCGAGTCCGGATGCACGTAGGCGATCTCGCGAATCAGGGTCTCGGTCGGCGACACCGGCAGGAACTGCATGAAGTCGATCTGGTCGGGGTAGATGTCGAAGGCGAGATTCGGCCACAGCTTGAAGTAGGTCCACAGCCGCTGCCGTTCGGGCGGCAGAGCGGTGAGCGGCGGGAGCAGGCGCTGATAGAGCCGCTCCGACCAGTTGGCGGAAGGCGTATCGCGCAGCGTGCCCCACATCTTGTCGATCCAGGGCTGCGCCTCGATGCCATAGCCCTTGCCGAACAGGCGCGTCAGCCCCGGGTGCGCGACATTGATGTGCAGGCCGTCGGAATAGTTGTCCGCGACGTTCTTCCAGTTCACCGCCCGCTGGCGCAGGGTGACGCGCCCGAGCGGCACCAGCTCCTCCATGCGGTAGGGGGCGAGCTCGTGCACGTACGGCGCCGCCATCTCGCCCACGCTCGGCAGCCCGGGCGCGAAGCGCACGAAAACGAAGCCCATGAACAGCTCGTGCTCGAGCGGCACGAGCCCGTGGCGTGCCTTGTCGAGCCCGCTGAAACTGTCGCGCTGCGGCACAGCGACCAGGCGCCCGTCGAGGGCATAGGTCCAGGCGTGGTACGGGCAGGTGATGCGGCGGCCGCAATGGCCGCGCGGCCCGTCGAGCAGGCGCGCCGCGCGGTGCCGGCAGACATTGTGAAATGCCCGCACCGCGCCGTCCTCGGCGCGCAGCACCAGCACCGATTCGCCGTAGAACTCGAAGGTATGGAAGTCCCCCGGCTGCGGCACATCGCTCAGGTGGCACACCAGCTGCCAGCTGTTGCGGAAGATCGCCTGCTGCTCGCGCTCGAAGAATTCCGCATCCCGGTAAATCCAGGCGGGTAGACTCATGCCGTCCGTGTCGGCGGGCGCGGCGGGTTCGACTGACTGCAGGCGGCTGGGCTTCATGGGGAGTACCGGGCGTAGCGAGGGTACCTTGTTGAACGATCGTACAATAGCACGGACTGCGCCGGCAATATCGGCCGCCGGCCGCCCCGAACGTGCCGTTGCTCGCCCGGGCGGCGGGCCCGATCTGCCTGCGGAACGTCACGGCTCATGGATATTGCGCGTCTGATCCAGTCGGCGGTTGCGCCGGTGTTCCTGCTGACCGGCGTCGCCGCCACGCTCGGGGTGCTCACCAACCGCCTGGCGCGCATCGTCGATCGGGCGCGCACGCTCGAGCAGCGGCTCGAGGGTCACCCGGGCAGCGCGCAGCACCTGCACGCGGACCTGGCGGTGCTGGCGCGGCGCGCGCGTTACATAAACTGGGCGATCTCCATGTGCGCGATCGCGGCGCTGCTGGTGGCGCTGGTGGTGGTGACGCTGTTCGCCAACGCGTTTCTGCGTTCGGAGCTCGCGCTGCTGATTGCGCTGCTGTTCGTCGGCGCGATGGCGTGCCTGAGCGCGGCCTTCGTCGCCTTCTTCATCGAGGTGCGGCTCGCCACCGCGGCGCTGCGCATCGGCTCACCAGGGCCCTAGCCCGGCAGTGCGCGAGCCGCGGCCGTAAAACACAGCGGCCGGCGGGCGGATCTGCTACCCTGCGCACCCTTTTCGGACACCGCTCACCCGCAGGCTTCTCTGCCGGCGCTCGCGGCCCCAAGCCAGCCACCCATGAATCGCCCGATCCGCAACATCGCCATCATCGCGCACGTCGACCACGGCAAGACCACGCTGGTCGACTGCCTGCTGAAGCAGTCGGGGACCTTTGCGGCCCACGAACGGATGGGCGAGCGCATCATGGATTCCAACGACATCGAGCGCGAACGCGGTATCACCATCCTCGCCAAGAACTGCGCCATCGAGTACGGCGGCACGCGCATCAACATCGTCGATACCCCCGGCCACGCCGACTTCGGCGGCGAAGTCGAGCGGGTACTGTCGATGGTGGACGGCGTGCTGCTGCTCGTCGATGCGGTCGAAGGACCGATGCCACAGACACGCTTCGTCACGCGCAAGGCCCTGGCACAGGGCCTGAGAGCCATCGTGGTGGTCAACAAGATCGACCGGCACGGCAGCCGCCCGGCGTGGGTCGTCGACCAGACCTTCGACCTGTTCGACAAGCTCGGCGCGAGCGATGCGCAGCTCGATTTCCCGGTCATCTACGCCTCCGCCCTGCAGGGCTGGGCGAGCACCGACTACACCGAGCGCCGCCCGGATATGTCGGCGCTGTTCGAGGCGATCCTCACCCACGTGCCGCCACCGGCGGCGCAGGCCGACCTGCCGCTGCAGCTGCAGATCTCGACCCTCGACTACAACTCCTACGTTGGACGCATCGGCATCGGCCGCATTCGCCGCGGGGTGGTGCGCCCCGGCGAGAGCGTGGCGCTGCGCTTCGGCGATCAGGACCACGGGCTCGCCAGGATCGGCCAGGTGCTGACCTTCACCGGCCTCGAGCGCAACCCGGTGGAGCAAGCGAGCGCCGGGGACATCGTCGCCGTCACCGGCATCGAGTCCGTCAACATCGGCATGACGATCTGCGACCCCGAGCACCCGCTGGGGCTGCCGCCCATCAGCGTGGATGAACCGACCCTGGCGATGAACTTCCAGGTCAACACCTCCCCGCTCGCCGGCCGCGAGGGCAAGTTCGTCACCAGCCGGCAGTTGCGCGAGCGCCTGTACCGCGAGCTGCAGAGCAACGTGGCGCTGCGCGTGGAAGATACCGACGAGCCGGACGTACTACGGGTCGCCGGGCGCGGCGAGCTGCATCTGACCATCCTCATCGAGAACATGCGCCGCGAGGGCTACGAGCTCGCGGTGGCGCGCCCGCAGGTGCTGACCCGGATCGTGAACGGCGAGGTGCACGAGCCCTACGAAGCCCTCACCGTCGATATCGAGGAGGCGCACCAGGGCGCGGTGATGGAGGCCCTCGGCGAGCGCCGCGCGGACCTGACCGACATGAGCCTCGGCCAGGGGCGCGCGCGCCTCGAGTACCGCGTGCCGGCGCGCGGGCTGATCGGGTTCCAGGGCGAGTTCCTGACGCTCACCCGCGGCACCGGCCTGATGAGTCACATCTTCGACGGTTTTGCGCCGCTGAAGGGCGAGATCCCCGATCGCCACAACGGCGTACTGGTGAGCAACGAGCACGGCCAGGCGGTCGCCTACGCGCTGTTCAACCTGCAGGAGCGCGGCCGGCTGTTCGTCGCTCCCGGGGAGAAGCTCTACGAGGGCATGGTCATCGGGATCCACAGCCGCGACAACGATCTGGTGGTGAACCCGATCAAGACCAAGAAGCTCACCAACATCCGCGCCGCCGGCAAGGACGATGCGATCCTGCTGACGCCACCCATCGAGCTGACGCTGGAATACGCGGTCGAGTTCATCGCCGATGACGAGCTGGTCGAGGTGACGCCCACCTCCATCCGCATCCGCAAGCGCTTTCTGAAGGAGCAGGACCGCAAGCGCGCCTCGCGCGCCGACGCCGCGGCCGCCGCGATCAGCTGAAATTCCACCCCGAGGCTACCCGGGTTGGCATCTGCAGCAGTTGATGCTAGACCTCGCGCGCGCCGGAAATGTCGATGAAGCGCAGGAACTCGGCGCGGGTGCGGGCGTCGCTGCGGAAGGTGCCGGTCATGCGGCTGGTGACCATCGATACGTTGCGCTTGTGCACCCCGCGTGTGGTCATGCACTGGTGCACGGCATCCACGACCACACCCACGCCGCGCGGCTTGAGCACCTCGGTGATGCAGTCGGCGATCTGCGAGGTGAGCTTCTCCTGCACCTGCAGGCGCCGCGCGTAGCCGTCGACCACGCGCGCGAGCTTGCTGATGCCGACCACCTTGTTGGCGGGCAGGTAGCCGATGTGCACCCGTCCAATGATGGGCGCCATGTGGTGCTCGCAATGTGACTCGAAGCTGATGTCGCGCAGCACGATCATCTCGTCGTAGCCGCCGACCTCCTCGAAAGTGCGCCGCAGGTAGGCGGCCGGGTCGATCTGGTAGCCGGAAAACCAGTCACGGTAGGCATCCACGACCCGGCGCGGGGTGTGGCGCAGGCCCTCGCGGCGCGGATCCTCACCCGCCCAGCGCAGCAGCGCGCGTACCGCGTCCTCGGCGGCGCGGCGCGAGATCCGGGATCGGGCGTTCGCCATCGTGGCAGTGTAGCGGGCGCGGGCGCCCGATACGACCGTGCGGGTGATCCGCTCAGCTGACCCCGTGCAGCATGGCGAGCGTGAGCAGCAGGCTGCAGGCACCCACCAGGGTCGCCACCACCAGTCCAGCCGCGAGCGGGCGCCAGCCGATGCGCCACATGTCGGTGAAGGAAACCGACAGGCCCACCGCGGTCATGCCGCAAGCGAGGAACAGATCCGAGGCGGTGTAGCCGGTGTTGACGAGCGCCTGCCACAGTGCGGCGGAGCCGTGCCAGAGTGTGTCCCCGGCGGTGCGCACGACGATGAAGCCAATGAATGCCAGCACGAAGAGCGGGACCCGGGGCGCGCGTGTGCCGCCCCCCGCGGCGGCCGGTGCCGGCGCGCCCGCGGGCGCCTCGCGCCGCTGCGCCAGCCAGGCGGCGACCGGGAGCAGCACCGCGATCGACAGGTTGCGCAGCAGCTTGGCGACGCTCGCTGCGGCGAGCGCTGCGGGAGCGGCGGCCTGCTGTGAATAGATGAGCGCCGCGCCAATCACCTGCGAAGTGTCGTGGATGGCGGTGCCGAGGAAGATGCCGGCGTGCACCGGGGAGGCGGCCAGGAAGTGGCCCGCCACCCACGGATAAAACAGCATGGCGATGCAGCCGAACAACACCACACAGGTGACGGCGAAGGCCGTTTCGGCATGCCGCGCCCGGATGAGCGGCGCCATCGCCACCACCGCGGTGCAGCCGCACACGGCGGTGCCGATGGCGAGCAGCAGCCCCAGGCGCCGCGGCACTGCCAGCAGGCGCGCAATGCCGATGCCGGCGATGAGCGCCACGGTGAGACAACTCAGGGCGATCGGCAGCGCCGTAGCGGCGATGGCGGTCGCGCCGCCGAGGGTGAGGCGCAGCCCAACGAGCGCAATGCCGACGCGCAGCAGCCGGTACATGGCCCAGTTCAGACCGCTGCCCGCCCAGGCGGGTACGCCGATGCTGTTCCGCCACAGCATGCCGAGCAGCACCGCGCACATCACCGGACTCAAGGGGATCTTCGGCAGGCCGCCGACACCCAGCGCCAGAGTGTGGGCCATGCCGCGCGCCACGGCGGCGAGCGCGATGGCGATGAACACGCCCGGCAGCCCCTGGCGCAGCGCCGTCCAGCCCGGCGCGAACGCCCGCAGCAGCGCGGGCACGGCTACAGCGGCAGCCGCTTGTCGCTCGCCAGCGGGTGCAGCGGGAGCTGGCGCGTGGCGATCATCCGCTCGTTCAGCTCGGTGATCGCCTGGCTGCCGGTGCGCACGAACACAAACGGCAGCAAGCCGTGCAACAGGCAGGCGATACCGGCGAGCACCATGCGGGTGCCGAAGCACACCGCCCTCACGAGGTGCTCGGTGTAGCTCTCACCCACGGACGCGGGATGTTCGGTAAAGGCGCGGATCAGATCCATGCTGCATGCTAACCGCGAGCGTGCGCTACACGGTTGCGTTCGTCTGGCAAACCCGGGCCGGCTGCGCAACAATGTTGCGCGTTTCAGGGGGAATGACACACCGCGTTTCATGGACAAGCTGGATGCCAGAATCCTGGAGCTGCTGCAGGGCAACGGCGAGCTGAGCGCCGCCGAGATCGCCGATCGCATCGGCCTGTCCAAGGCCCCGTGCTGGCGGCGCATCCAGAAGCTGCAGCAGGACGGGGTCATCCGGCGCACCGTGGCGCTGCTGGACGCGCATGCGCTCAACGTCGGCACGACGGTGTTCGTGACCCTCAAGACCGGCAATCACAGCGAGGCGTGGTTCGACAAGTTCGTGCGTGCCGTGCGCGACATCCCCGAGGTGACGGAGATTCACCGCATGAGCGGCGACGTCGACTACCTGATCCGCATCGTGGTGCCGGACATCGACGCCTATGACGTCGTCTACAAGCGGCTGATCTCGGCGGTGGAGTTCCAGGACGTGAGTGCCAGCTTCGCGCTCGAGACCATCAAGTACACCACCGCCCTGCCGCTCGACTACCTGAAGCTCGACTGAGTCGCCGCCGCTTCCTCGAGCGAGTTCTCGCCGATGATCTGTGCGATGCGCGCCGTGATCTCGCTGCGGTCGAGATCGTAGACGCTGGTGATGAGCACCGGCTCCTGGGGTGGGGCCGGCGCCAGCTGCGCTCCGGAGTCATCGTGCACGTCGACGCTGGCGGTGGTGGAAAGCCCGATGCGCAACGGGTGGGCCGCGAGCTCGCGCGCCGGCAGCGCCACGCGCACCGGCACACGCTGCACCACCTTGATCCAGTTGCCGGTGGCGTTCTGCGCCGGCAGCAGCGCGAAGGCCGCACCGGTGCCGAGGCCGAGCCCGGCGACCCTGCCGTGGTACTCGACCTGCCCGCCGTACAGGTCGGCGATCACCGTCACCGGCTGTCCGATGCGCATGTGCTTGAGCTGCACTTCCCTGAAGTTGGCCTCCACCCGCAGCCGCTCGAGCGGCACGACGGTCATGAGCGCCACGCCGGGCGCTATGCGCTCACCCAACTGCACGCCGCGCCTGGCGAGGTAGCCGGTGAGCGGCGCGCGCACCCGGGTGCGCTGCAGGGCGAGCCACGCCCGCTCCACCACGGTCGCGGCCGCCTGCACGTCCGGGTTATCGGCGATGGCGGTGCGGCCGACCAGGGCGGCGCTGGCGGCGAGACTCTTCTGCGCGGCGATCAGCGCATCGCGCGCCGCCTTCAGCGCATCGCGCGCGTGCCCCACCTCTTCCGAGGACACCGCCCCGGTGGCGGCGAGATCCTTGCGGCGGTTGAAGTCCGCCTGCGCCCGATCGAGGTCCGCGCGGCGCTGCGCGACGAGCGCCGCCAGCTGGTCGCGGTTGGCAAACACCGTGCGGGTCTGGCGCACGGTGCGCGCCAGTTGCTGCTCGGCATCCTGCAGAGCGATACCGGCATCGGTGGCGTCGAGCCTCACCAGCTCCTGGCCGGCCTGCACCAGGTCGGTCTCGTCGGCGTCGATCGCGACCACCGTGCCATTCACCTGCGACATGACGCTGACCAGGTCGCCGGCCACGTAGGCGTCGTCCGTGCTCTGGTAATGGCTCGCGTACAGCCACCACCAGGCCGCGGTGAGCAACGCCAAGACGATAACGGCCACCGTCACGCCGACGAGCCAGGTCTGGCGGCGCTGGCGCAGCCCGAGCGGTGAGGGGGCGGTGGTGACGGGAGCGTCCATACTTCAGGCGGCCGATGCGCGCGGGGCGTAGCCGCCGCCGAGCGCGCGCACCAGGTCGACGCTGAAGGACAGGCGTCGCGCCTGTAACTGCGCGCGCAGAGCCTGTGCCTGCAACACCTGATTCTGGCTCGACAGCACGCTGAGGTAATTGTCCAGCCCGGCGCGATAGCGCTCGGTGGTCAGCTCGTAGGAGCGCTGCGCGGCCTCGAGCGCGACCTGCTGCTCGTGGCTCTCGCGCTCGAGCGAGCGCCAGTTGGCGATCACGTCGGCGACTTCGCGCACCGCATCCAGCAGCGTCTGATTGTACTCACCGACCAACTGGTCGAGCTGCGCCTGCTGGCTCTGCAGTGTGCTGCGCAGCCCGCCGCGGTTGAACACCGGCAGGTGCAGCGCCGGTCCCGCGCCCACGATCCGGTCGGACGCCTGGAACAGCTGCGACAGGCCGATGCTCTGCAGGCCGGCAAACGCCGTCAGGTTCACGTTCGGGTAGAAATCAGCCTCCGCCGCCGCGACCCCGTGGGTCGCAGCCTCCACCTGCGCACGCGCCGCGGCGAGGTCCGGGCGGCGCGCGAGCAGATCCGCGGGCAGCGCCGCGGGGAGCGCGAGGTCGGCCGGCGCCGCGAGCCGCGGGCGCTGCAGGCGCAGGCCGCGATCCGGGCCCGCCGCGACCAGATCCGCGAGCTGATTGCGCGCCAGCTCGATGCTGGCCTGCACCGACGCCACGCCGGCGCGCGTCAGCGCCACGCTGCCTTCCGACTGTTTCACGCGCGCGGTGTTCTCCAGGCCCGCGCTGACGCGCTGCTGCGTCAGCTCGAGAATCGCGGTCTGCTGTGTGAGGTTGTCGTTGGCGACATCCAGCAGCGCGTACCACAGGTCGAGCTGGATGTAGGCGCGCACCACGCCGACCGCGAGCGCCAGGCGTGCCGCCGCGCGGTCGGCATCCGCCGCCTGCACGCCCGAGCGGGCCGCGGCCAGCAAGGCGCGGTTGCGGCCCCAGAAGTCGAGGTCGAAACTGAAGTCGAGCGCCACCCGGGCGTCAGTCGAGTAGCTGCCGGCGAAGGGCGGCGGGAACAGCCCATGCTCCGGGTATCGCTGGCGGGTGGTCTCGGCATCGAGCGCCGCCGCCGGCACCCGTACGGCGCCCGCCGCGATGGCCTGCGCCTGGGCGGCCCGCAGCCGCGCCTCGGCGATCTCGAGCGAGGGACTGCCCGCGAGCGCCTCGGCGATGAGCGTATCGAGCTGCGGATCGGCGTAACCGCGCCACCACTGGTCGGCCGGCCAGGCCGCGGCGTCGAGCTTCGCCCCCGCGAGCGTCTGCTGGGCGCCGAGCGCCTGCGGCTGAAGTTGCGCCGCGGGCTTCCAGTCACCGCGCTCGACACAGCCGGCCAGCGATGCCGCCACGGTTACTCCCAGAACGATGCTGCGGGTGCTCATGATCGGCCGCCTGTAGGTGAGTACTCATTCTCCCCCTTGGCTTGCCCGTTATCGATCATCCGTCCGAGGTAGCCCTTGAGCGCCTCGATCTCCGCCGCGCTGAAGCCGGCGAGGTGCCCCTCGAGCACGCGCACCGCCACCGCCATGAGGCGCGGCAGCAGCACGCGCCCGCCGGGTGCGATGCGCAGCAACATCAGGCGGCGGTCCTCGCGGCCGCGCTCACGGCGCACCAGCCCCTTGCCCTCGAGCCGGTCGAGCATGCGAGTCATGGAGCCGGTGTCGTAATGCATGCGCCGACACAGGTCCGCCGCGGTGTGCGCCGCCCCTTCCGCGAGATGTTTCAACACCCCGAACTGCATGCCGGTGAGGCCAAAGCGCGCGAGCTCCGCGTCGAGCGCGTCGAGGAGCGAGGCGCGCGCCCGGCCCAGCAGATAGCCGACGCCCAATCGTTCCTGCGGGGACTGCGCCGCCACCCGCGGCTCGGCCTTGACGGCGCTTCTGCGGCTCATGGCGCCCCTGCTATCCTATGGCTGTCGGTGAGATTACTGCCGATGATATTACTGCCTCGGCAGCTATTTGTCGACTGGAGGAGCGCGTGGCCAGGGCCGGGTATCTCACTCTCATTGCGCTCTGCGCCGGCTGCGGATCGCACGCGCCCCCGCCCGCCCCGCATCCGCCGCAGGTTGGGGTGGTGGTGGCGCACTCGCAATCCGTGCCGCTCACGCGCGAGCTCGTGGGACGCCTGTCTGCCACCCGCACCGCGGACGTGCGCGCGCGGGTCGCCGGCGTGCTGCTCAAGCGCCTCTACAAGGAGGGCTCGGACGTCAGGGCCGGACAGGGGCTGTTCCGGATCGACCCGGCGCCGCTGCGCGCGGCGCTCGATGGCGCCGAGGCCGCGCTCGCACAGGCGCAGGCGAACGCCACCAACGCTCACATCGCCGCCGAACGTGCGCGCGAGCTCATCGCGAGCGGTCTGGTGTCGCGCTCGGACCTGGATAACGCCGAGGCCGCCGAGCGCTCCACCGCAGCAAGCGTGCAGCAGGCCAAGGCGGGCGTGGCCAGCGCGCGCATAAACTTGAGTTACGCGACCGTCACCGCGCCGATCGCCGGCCGCGCCGGCCAGCAGGGCGTCACCGAGGGAGCTCTGGTCGGCGAAGGCACGCCGACGCTGCTGACGACGGTGGAGCAGATCGATCCGATCTACGTGAACTTCGAGCAAGCCGCAGTGGATATCCAGCGTCTACAGCGTGCACGGAGCGCCGGCAGCGTGACCGTGGCGCGCGCTGAGGCGAGCGTCGCTCTCACGCTCCCGGACGGCACGCGCTACGCGCACGCGGGGACGCTCGACTTCCTCGACGTCAGCGTCGACCCGGCCACCGGAGCCGTGGCGTTGCGCGCCATCCTGCCCAATCCCGAGCATCAGCTGCTGCCGGGAATGTTCGTCGGCGTGCGCCTGAGCTCCGCTGCGGTGAATCGCGGGTTTCTCGTGCCGCAGGCCGGCCTGCAGCGCGACGCCACCGGGCCGTACGTGCTCACGGTCGGCCCGGATGACAAGGTGATCCAGAAGCGTGTGGTGGCGGAGGCGCTCACCGGACCTGAGTGGATCGTCACCGACGGTCTCGCCGACGGTGACCGGATGATCGTCTCGGGCACGCAGAATGCGCGACCGGGCACCAGCGTGGCCGCGGTGCCGTATGCGGCGCAGGCACAAGCCGCCCGGGACGTGGGCGCCGCCGCGCCGGCCGGCGCCGCGGGACGGTAAGCGTTCATGCCGCAATTCTTCATCGATCGCCCGGTGTTTGCCTGGGTGCTCGCCATTCTCATCACCCTCGGCGGCGTGCTGGCGCTGGCGCGGCTGCCGGCGGAGGCCTACCCGGAGATCGCCCCACCACAGGTTGCGGTGACCACCACTTACCCGGGCGCGAGCGCCGCCACGGTGGAAACGACCGTCACCCAGGTCATCGAGCAGCAGCTCACCGGACTGGACAATCTGCTGTACTTCACCTCGCAGTCCGCCTCGGACGGCTCCGCGACCATCACGCTCACGTTCCGCAACGGCACCAGTGCGGACATCGCCGCCGTGCAGACCCAGAATCGCGTGACGCTCGCCCAGCCGCGCCTGCCCGGCGAGGTGAACCAACAGGGCATCCGCATCGCGAAAGTCAGCGCCGGGTTTCTCGGCGCCATCGGCCTGCGCGCCGCCCCCGGCGGCCCGAGTGCCGCGGAGCTCAACAACATCGTCGCCTCGCGGGTGCTCGATCAGGTGCAGCGCCTTCCCGGGGTCGGCGCCGCGGTGCAGTTCGGTTCCGAGTACGCGATGCGCATCTGGCTGGATGCGGACAAGCTGCGCGCCTACAGCCTGTCGGCCGCCAGCGTGCTCGCCGCCGTACAGACGCAGAACGCCCAGTTCGCCTCCGGCGCCATCGGCGCGCAGCCCGCGATGCCCGATCAGGCCATGACCGCGACCGTCACGGTGGAGGGACGTTTTCGCTCCCCGGAGCAGTTCGAGAACATCCTGCTGCGCACCGAGCAGAACGGCGCCTCGGTGCGCGTAAAGGACGTGGCGCGCGTCACGCTGGGGGCGGCGCAATACGGCTTCGAGACCAATATCGGCACGACACCGGTCGCGGCCTTCGGCATCCAACTGGCCCCGAACGCCAACGCGCTGGAGGTTGCCCGGGCGGTAGCGGCCAGGATGAACGACATGCAGCCGAGCTTTCCCGCCGGCGTCAGCTGGTTCTGGGCGTTCGACTCGACGACCTTCATCAAGGTGGCCATCCGCGAGGTGATCATCACCCTCGCCGAAGCGGTGCTGCTGGTGTTTCTGGTGATGCTGGTATTCCTGCAGAATTTTCGCGCCACCCTCATCCCGACGCTGGTCGTGCCGGCGGCGCTGCTCGGCACGCTGGTCGGCATGTACGCGGTCGGCTTCTCCATCAATCAGCTGTCGCTGTTCGCCATGGTGCTGGCAATCGGCATCGTGGTGGACGATGCCATCGTGGTGGTGGAGGCGGTCGAGCGCATCATGCGCGAGGAGCATCTCGCACCCAAGGAGGCCACGCGCAAGGCGATGCAGCAGATCACCGGCGCGATCATCGCCATCACCTCGGTGCTCGCCGCGGTATTCATCCCGAGCGCCCTGCAGACCGGCAGCACCGGGGTGATCTACCGGCAATTCGCGCTCACCATCGCGCTCTCCATGGGCTTCTCGGCGCTGCTGGCGCTGTCCTTCACGCCGGCACTGTGCGCCTCGCTCCTGACCGCCGAGCATCTGCGCGGCAACGTGATCTTCAACTGGTTCAATCGCGCCTACGAGGGCACGCGGCGCTCCTACGTGCACCGCGTGTTCGTGTCCGTCGGCCACGTGCCGCGCTGGATGGCGGGATTCTCGGTGATGCTGGCGCTGGGGGCGCTGCTGTTCCTCAAGCTCCCGGGGAGCTTTCTGCCGGATGAGGACCAGGGCTACGTGCTGGGCGATGTGCAGCTGCCGGCGGGAGCCTCCCTGCCGCGCACCCACGAGGTACTGCAGCACATCAACACCATCGTCATGAGCAGCCCCGACGTGGTGAGCGCGTTTCTCATCGCCGGCTCGAGTTTCACCGGCACCGGTGAGAATGCCGGCCGCCTCTTCGTGCACCTTAAACCCTGGGACGAGCGCCCCGACACGGCGGCGGATTTCATCCGCTGGGCGAACCGCTCGTTTGCGCGCGAGATCCACGACGCCAAGGTCTACGCCCTCAACCTGCCGACGGTGCGCGGCCTGGGCGTGTTCGGGGGCTTCGACTTCTACCTCGAGGATCGTGGCGGGCTCGGACGCGAGGCGCTCACGGCCGCGCAGGAGACGGTGCTGGAGAGCGCCGCCCGCAATGCGGCGCTCACCGGGGTGCGGGCCAATCTCCTGCCGCCCTCGCCGCAGCTGCGACTCAGCGTCGATCGCGTGCAGGCGCAGTCGATGGGCCTCTCCCCCAGCGACGTCTACAGCGCGCTGCAGCTGATGCTGGCGCCGGTGTATGCCAACGACTTCATCTACCAGGGACGGGTGTTGCGGGTGCTGTTGCAGGCGGATGCCCCGTGGCGCATGACGCCCGAGGCGCTGCAACACTTCTACGCCTCCGGCGCCAACGGCAACATGATCCCGCTGGCGAACTTCGTGCGCGCCGATTGGATCGTGGGCGCCCCCTCACTCACGCGTTACAACGGCTATCCGGCGGTGGAGATCACCGGCGGCAACGCTCCGGGACGCAGCTCCGGGGAAGCCATGCAGGCGATGCAGGCAATCGTCACGCAGCAGCTGCCGCGCGGTTTCGGCAACGACTGGGCGGGACAGTCGCTGCAGGAACTGATCTCCGGCGCCCAGGCGCCGATGCTGTTCGCGCTGTCGATCCTGGTCGTCTATCTGTGCCTGGCCGCCTTGTACGAGAGCTGGAGCATCCCGGCCGCGGTGCTCATGGCCGTGCCGGTGGGCCTCATCGGCAGCACCATCGCCGCACTGCTGCGCGGGCTGCCGAATGACGTGTTCTTCAAGGTGGGACTGATCACCATCATCGGCCTGTCGGCCAAGAACGCGATCCTGATCGTCGAGTTCGCGGTCACCCTGCAGCAAGGCGGCAGGAGCCTGCACGATGCGGTGCTGGAGGCCGCACGGCTGCGCTTCAGGCCGATCCTCATGACCTCGTTCGCCTTCATACTGGGGGTGTTCCCCATGATGATCTCGAGCGGTGCGGGTGCCAACGCGCGCCACGCCATCGGCACCGGCGTGGTCGGCGGCATGTTGAGCGCGGCGCTGCTCGGCGTGCTGCTGATTCCGGTGTGTTATGTTGCCGTGCGCCGGCTCATGGGCGATGAGCTCGATGAGCCCGTCGTCGGTCCGGCGCAGCAGCGGAACGATTAGGGTGGTGGGCCATGCAGAGCGGCAAGCGTATCTCATCGCGCCAGACGTTCTTTCTGAAACGCGTCTTCCCGCTGCTGTGGTTCGGCATCGTGGTCCTGTCGGTGGTGGCGGGACTGGCGGGCGCGCGTGCCGGCAAGGCGGTGCCGCCGCCGGTGTTTATCGTGCCACTGCTGCTGTTCGTGATCGGCTTCGTCGTCATGCGCAAGCTGGTGCTCGATCTGGCGGATGAAGTGCTCGACGAAGGCGATGCGCTGCGGGTGCGCTTCGGCTCCGACGAGGAGCGCATCGCGCTCACCGACATCATCAACGTCGGCTACACGCAGTTCGTCAACCCGCCGCGGATCACCCTCACCCTGCGCCAGCCGGGCCGCTTCGGCAGGGAGGTCAGTTTTTGCCCGCCGCAGTCGTTCCTTGCGCCGTTTGTCAGGAATAAGCTCGCCCGCGAGCTCATCGAGCGGGTGGAGGCGGCGCGGCGGCGCTGAACACGTCCGGCCCGGATCAACGGCACCCAGCGGGATCGGCAGCGCACGCCATAAACGGCAGAGCGAGGAGTGCGGTAACGGTCACGTAAATTGGCGTTGCTGACCCGTGACGTTACGCCTATCTGTTCCATCATCTAAGCCAGAGTTGAATGGAGGGACGGGGCACATGTAAATAACCCGCGATTGAAGTCGCAGGCTTTATGGTGAGGCGTGGCAAGCCACGCAACCCACATGAGGCGTATTTACAATCGCCCTTGGCGAAACGGCGGTCTCGCCAATCCGGGCAAGATTCCGACTTGCATTCAAG
>WNFR01014198.1_pt1 | contig 22007 bp, 21 predicted proteins | sample 5400221 | NCBI WGS metagenome assembly WNFR01 (sample SAMN13153357, study PRJNA577476) | soil metagenome | isolation source: 40 cm soil under Madrone tree | place: USA:California | collected 2016-06-14 | reverse complement strand
GGTCTCGGGCGCTCGGCCCGGACGGCCGCCGGCGGCCGTGCGCATGTCCTCGCCGGCCCGCCACGCGCCCTCCTCGTCGCCGAGGATCATGAGATCGTTCTGGATGTTGAAGTGGGCGACCCAAAAGTCCGGCTTGAGCTTCACGTCCGCACGGTGGAGCGCGAGCGCTTCGCGCATCGAGCCGCCGGTGGATAGGATCGTGGTGGCCCAGGTATTGAGGAGTCCAGGGCGCTCCGCGGGGTCGGCGCTCGCGACCGCCGTCCGGCAGAACGTAATCGCCTCGTCATAGCGCTCCAGCTCGCTGAGATAGACGGCCCACCGTGTCGGCTGGGATTTCGAGTAGACGTACTCGGCCGCCCCGACCGTGAGCTTCGCGAGTTCCGTGGCCGACCCTGGACTTCCGCCCCCGGCCATCGGTGGCCTAACCCTCACTTAGTTGAACAATGAACCCCGGGCGCTACGGCCCGACGCCGGGGTCGAACATCGGCCGCACCTCCGACTCGCCGTCGAATCCGGGCCAGTACTTTCGATGCAACTCCATAAACTCAGTTGCAACTCGGACGGCTTCCGCCTTCGAGTCCGTCTCCAAGATCGCCCAGCCACCGATAACTTCCTTGCTCTCGGTGAAGGGCCCGTCCGTCACGGTGATCTTGCCGTTGGCGAGCCGCACGCGAACGCCGTCCTTGCTCGGCAGCAGACCGCCGCTATCAACAAGGATCCCGCCCTTAAGGGACTTCCCTACGAACTTGCCCATCGCGTCCATTAGTGCAGCCGGCGGCCCGGATTGACGATAGGACTCGGAATGACGAATGAAGGTCAGGTATTTCATGGCTCCTCCTCGGGTTTCCAGTTACTCGACGAACGAGCCCGGGCGGGATCGACACGCCAGCTGCTTTTTTCCGCCGGTCAATCATAGGGGACCTGATTCGCGGCTGTTCCATGACGATCTCCCCGTGAAGATTTTCGACCCACCGGGGATATTGCGCCTGGACCATAAAAAGACTATATTCAGTCCGGTGACATCACCCGGAGTTTCTATGCGCTACTCGAGGCAAATCAAGCCCATCAGCTACTTGAAGGCAAATGCCGCCGACGTCCTCCAAGAGCTCGAAGAACAGCGTAAGCCCCTGATCATCACCCAGAATGGCGAAGCCAAGGCCGTGCTTCAAGACGTGGCCTCTTATGAAGAGACTCAAGAGACGCTTGCGCTGCTAAAGATTCTTGCACTCGGCAGCCAGCAGGTCGAACGAGGCGAGGTAACGCCAGTCAGCGAAGTTGCGAAGCGCTTGCGCTCCAAGGCGACCGCAGCCTGATGACCTACGAGGTCGTACTGACGAAAGACGCAGAGCGCGACCTAGAGGACATTTATCGCTACATTGTCGAGCACGATTCGCCAGGCAAGGCTGACCAGGTCTTGGACCGACTCCTGCAGGCGACTGAGGCTCTCAGAACGCTACCCGATCGGGGTTCTTGCCCGAACGAGCTTCGCTCCCTTGGAATTTCCGAATATCGCCAGGTCTTCTTCAAGCCCTATCGACTGATCTATCGCGTGCACGCGCAGCTGGTTGTGATCTACGTCGTCGCGGACGGCCGTCGCGACATGCAGTCACTGCTCATGCGCAGACTACTAGGCGCTTAATGACCCTCAAATGCCGGTGGCGAACGGCCACTTTCAAGTGACGCCGCCGGGGTAGATCAGAGCGATTCGGGGGCGCCGGATGCCCGTGAGACATCAATGGACCGGTGCCCTGGTCGTTGCGCTTCGTGTGGTACCCCGCGCCAATACACAATCGCCATATAAGCAAGGAACATGGCGAGAGCGCCCATATCAATCAGAAGGACTTCCATAGGTCACCTTTACCGGGTCATGCCGCGGCAATTTGGTGACAGCCAGCATAGGCAAGAGGCGCAACATCCACCCGTTACACATGGATTGCTAGAGATATTGGACGGTCATTGTTCAGGAGCAACCTGACGCTTGAACTGAGTGGTCGTTGCAGCCAGGATTTGCACTTTACCGCAGCCCATCCGCAGCAGGTAGACGATGCTCCACACGCGAATGCTGGCAGACCGGAACGCATTTCGGCATAGCGAACCGCCGCTCTTGGGCCGGCTGCAGCGGTAGGCGAGTAAGTCGTGTTGACCCATTGCCGTCAGTGATGAACTGCGGCTTTCGGATAGGCATGGCAGCCCCTCGAACGACGGGCAAACCAGTTAGTGTGGCGGCACTACGGGAGCACGATGTACGCTTCAGCCGCTAAAATTAGAGGAGGGGGTCATGCGATCGACTCACTTGTCGGTGCTGGCCGCATTCGGGTCGGCCCTGATTCTTACGGGCTACACCGCCACGGAATCGAGGGCAACGGCTGCCCCGGTCCCGGTGTCGCCCCGCATCACGGTACTCTACGATGCGTTCGGCAAGGATTCGATGATGACGAAGGACTGGGGTTACGCCGCCTTGGTGGAGATCAGCGGCAAGCGCATTCTATTTGATACCGGCGACGACCCAGAGATTCTTGCAAAGAACGCTAAGGCCAAGAGCGTCGACCTGACGAAGCTGGACTTCGTGGTCTTGTCACACCGTCACGGCGACCATATTGGCGGATTCACCTTTATACGGAACGTGAATCCGAGAGTTAAAGTTTATGCACCCAAAGAAAACTTTGGTGTGTTTGGTTCCGACCTCCCCAGCACCTTTTATCGTAAAGACGCGTCGCTGCCCGCCGAGATGCGCTACTACGGCGGCACGCCACCCGAGACGATGAAGTTCGGCACAGCCTTTCCTGGCGCCAACATTGAGTTGATTGACAAGACCACGGAAGTGGCCCCAGGCATTACCCTGATCGCCCTGATGTCCGATGCGCCCGGGACCAAGGAATTGAAAGAGCTATCGCTGGCCATTAACACGGCGGACGGCGTCGTACTGGTAGTTGGCTGTGCGCATCCGGGAATTGAGTCCATCGTTGCCGAAGCGGCCAAGATCAACCCGCACATTCACTTCATCGCCGGAGGATTTCACCTGGTTGTCGCGCAGGACCCGGTTATCGAAAAAGTAGCCACGTCCCTACATGACACTTACCACGTTGACTACATCGCGCCCGGCCATTGCACCGGCGAGCCCACATTCGCAGCCCTGCAAAAGGCCTTCGGCGACCGGTATCTTTATGCGGGGTTGGGAACGATGCTGGGGGTGGGTGCGAATCCGCGCGCCGAATCCGACTCAAAAGCTTCGAGTAACTTGAGCGAAGGCGATTTGCGAAGTTATCGTGCATTGCTGGCTCAAAGCGATGACTTCAAGGAGCGCGGCCCCCAGGTGGGGCGGTTCGCGCAGGTCCAGTAACGGCCCCGGTCGATGGATACGCGGCTAGGCTGCGGCGCCCCGCAGCATCGTTCCGTTTCGACCTGGAGCCCGGCGGGCCTGACCGTCCGGTTTCCGGCAGGCACTTCAGATGGTCGGGGGACAGCAGTTGGGCCGTCTGCGGCCATTGGGTGCACCGGCTATCGGCCCATGTTGTGGACACGATTGATTAATAATTACTGCCGCGACCAAAAAATCGTACAAACGTCGCAGACGCTGCAGATACGCCTGCTGGACATCGGCGCTCGCTACGCGCGCGTGTGCTCACCGCCGCTGCCGGTTGAGGTCGCGGCCCGCCAGCAGCACGCGCCGCAACCGCCGCGATGCCGGCCGCGGCGCGCGCGCCGGCGTCTTGTGAGGATACTCGCACAGATCCCGGATGATGCAGCTGGGGCAGGCCGGTGAGCGCGCCGTGCACACGTAACGGCCGTGCAGCAGCAACCAGTGGTGTGCGTCCTTTCTGAACTGCCGTGGCGTGTTGGCGAGCAGGGCGGTCTCGACTGCGCGCGGCGTCTTGCCCGGTGCAAGTCCGGTGCGATTGGCGACGCGGAAGATGTGGGTGTCGACGGCGATCTCGACTTCGCCGAATACCATGTTGAGAATGATGCTGGCGGTCTTGCGCCCGACCCCGGGCAGCGCCTCGAGCGCGGCGCGCTCGGCCGGCAGTTCGCCGCCGTGCTGTTCGAGCAGCTGCCGGCACAGGCCGATGAGGTTCTTCGCCTTGGTGTTGTACAGCCCTACGCTCCTGATGTAGGGCTTCAGGCCCTCGACTCCGAGCGCGAGGATCGCGGCGGGCGTGTTGGCAACCGGGAAGAGGTTGCGGGTCGCGGCATTGACGCTCTTGTCGGTGGTGTGCGCCGAGAGCATGACGGCGACCAGCAGCTCGAACGGTGAGCTGTGCTGGAGCTCGGTGGTGGGCGCGGGATTCGCGGCTCGCAGCCGCCGATAGATGGCCGTGCGCGTCGCGGGGTGCAAGCGTCAGCGCATCCGCAGCACGATCTTGCCGAGGATGTGGCCGGCCTCCACGCGTTCCTGCGCCTTGGCGGCTTCCGCCAGCGGGAACTCCGCGGCAATGGGCACCTCGAGCTTCACCGCCTCGATGGCACGGTTGAGGCGCTCGAACTCCTGCGCCCCCGGGATGGCGTTGTAGCGGATGATCGCGACGCCATCGCGCGCCTTGGGTTCGGGCTCGACTCCCTCGGGAAACGCCACGCGCCCCCCGGGTCGCAGGGCGTCAATGCAACGCTCGAGTGTGTCTCCGCCTGCGAGCGCCAGCACCGCATCGACCCCTGTGGGGGCGAACTGATGGCCGGCGCCTGCCATGTCGCCGTGGCGGCTGTCAACGACGGCATCGGCGCCCAACCGCTTCACCAGGGCGAGTCCATCCTCGCCGGAAGCCGTGGCGAGGACTTTGACGCCGCGCAGCTTCGCGAACTGCAGCGCGAGACTCCCGACACCACCGGAAGCACCGTGAATGATGAGTGTCTCGCCGGACTTCAGATGCAGGGCATCGTCGATTCCCTGGATCGCCGTGAGCCCGGTGGTCGCAATCGCTCCAGCCTGCCTGAGGCTGAGTCCCTCAGGCACATGCCCGACGCGCTCCGCCGGCACCGCGACGTACTCGGCGTAGAAGCCTCCGTGGGGATTGTCCCAGCTGTACGAATAGACCTGCTCGCCGACTTTGAATCCCCGCACTTTCGCTCCTACCGCGGCGACGATACCGGCGCCATCGGTTCCGAGCACCAGGGGAAAGTGGGAATGCTTGATGCTTTGCGGATGCCGCCGCAGGCCCACGTCCCAGATCGCAACCCCGGCGGTGTTCACGGCGATCAGCACTTCATCCGCAGCGGGTTTCGGCACCGGCAGCGTGTGCAGCGTAATGACCTCCGGGCCGCCGGCGCGATCGATCGCGGCCGCCTGCATCGTGTGCGGCAACTTAGCCGCCCCGTCGCCTGCAGCGGCAAGCCCCGGGCTCAAGAGACACGCAAGAAGGAGCTTCCCTGTGATTCGCAGTGCTGGCATTGCGGAATCATACGCCCCGCAGATCAGCTGTTCCCGGCGGCCTGCTTGCGGGCCGTGAGCAGCGCGGCACGCCGGCGCGCGCGCCCGGCGATGCGCGCGTTGTGAGCGCCGAGGCGCTCACGGTTGTCGCGAGCTGTGGGAGCGGGCGGCGTGTCTGCCAGGCTCGCCCGCGGCACCATGGCGATGCAGTCGACCGGGCAGGGCGCCACGCACAGCTCGCACCCGGTACACAGCGCGACGACCACGGTGTGCATCTGTTGGTAGGCGCCGACGATCGCGTCGACCGGGCAGGGTGGCAGGCACCTGGCGCAGCCGATGCAGGCGTCTTCGTCGATCTGCGCCACCCGCAGCGCACCCTCGACGCCGTTGGCCGGATTCAGGGGCAACGCTGGCCGCTGCAGCAAGGCGGCGAGCGCGCCAATGGTGGCCGCGCCGCCCGGCGGACACTGGTTGATTTCCGCTTTTCCCGCCAGCAGGGCGTCGGCGTACGGGCGACAGCCGCCGTAACCGCAGCGCGTGCACTGCGTTTGCGGCAGCAGGGCATCGATGTCGTCCGCTGTGACCATGGTGCCCGTCAGGTGATCTTCATTCCGGGAGTCGCCCCGGAATCGGCAGACAGCAGGTAGAGGCCCGGCGCCTCCCCGCTGGCCGCCAGCACCATGCCTTCGGAGACGCCGAACTTCATCTTGCGCGGCGCCAGGTTTGCAACCATGACCGTGAGACGACCCTTGAGCGCCTGCGGATCGTAGGCCGACTTGATGCCGGCAAATACGGTGCGCGTCTCCGAGCCCAGATCGAGCGTGAGCTTGAGCAGCTTGTCGGCCCCGGCGACGACTTCCGCCTCGACGATGCGCGCCACGCGCAGATCGACCCGCTTGAACTCATCGAGCGAGAGGGTAGCGGCGCTGCCTGAGACGCCCGCCGGCCCGGCCGTGGGTGTCACGGCGGCGGGTGCGGCGTCGCTCGCGAACAGCGCGTCCAGCTGCTTCTCCAGCTGCTTCGCATCCACCCGCGTCATCAGGTGCTGGTAGGGATTGATGCGCTCCGGCAGCACCTGCGCATCGCTCCAGCGGAACGCGCGCTCCAGCCCGAACAGCTCCTTTGCGACCCGCTCGGCAACCTGCGGCATGACTGGCGCCAGCAGTACTGACAGCAGCTTGAAGCCGTACAGCGCGCGTGAGCACACATCCTGCAGATGCGCAGCTTTGGCCGGATCCTTGGCGAGCACCCACGGCTGGTTGGAGTCGAAGTACTGGTTGACCCGGTCCGCGAACGCCATGCAGTCGCGCATGGCCTTGCCGAACTCGCGCGCCTCGTAGTGGTCACGCACCATCGCGGCGGTCGTGCGCACCGCGTCGGTGAGCTCAGCCATGTCCTGTGAGTAACGCAGCGCACCGTGGAAGTGGCGTGTAATGAAGCTGGCCGCGCGGCTGGCGATGTTGACGTACTTGCCGATCAGATCGCTGTTGACGCGCGCCACGAAATCCTCGGGGTTGAAGTCGAGATCCTCGACGCTCGCGTTGAGCTTGGCCGCAATGTAGTAGCGCAGCCACTCGGCATTCATGCCGATGTCGAGATAGCGCAGCGGACTGATCCCGGTGCCGCGCGACTTCGACATCTTCTCGCCCGAGACGGTGATGAAGCCGTGGACGTACACGTGGTCCGGGACCCGGTAGGGCGGGCCCGCAAACCGCAGCATCGCCGGCCAGAACAGCGTGTGGAAGTAGATGATGTCCTTGCCGATGAAGTGGATCTGCTCGGTGTCGGCGGCGGCGAGGAATTCCTCGAAGCTGCGCGGCTCGCCGTTGGCGCGCGCCTTGCCGAGGGCAAAATAGCTCTTCAGCGCGGCGAGATAACCGATGGGCGCATCGAGCCATACGTAAAAGTACTTGCCCGGCGCGTCGGGGATGGGAATGCCGAAATAGGGTGCGTCACGCGAGATGTCCCAGTCGCTTAAGCGCAGCTCGCCGCTGCCCGCGAGCCACTCCCGCGCCTTGTTGGCGACCTGCGGCTGCAATCTGCCGGGCGTGCCGAGCCACTGTTCAAGGAACGCGACGCACTGCGGGTCGGAGAGCCGGAAGAAGAAGTGTTCGGACGCCTTCAGCACCGGCCGCGCGCCGGTGAGGGCTGAATAGGGGTTGATGAGATCAGTCGGCGTGTACACCGTGCTGCACACCTCGCACGCGTCGCCATACTGATCTTTGGAGTGGCAGTTCGGGCATTCGCCCTTGATGTAACGGTCCGCCAGGAACATTCCCTTCACCGGGTCGTAGAACTGCTCGACTGCCTTCCTGTAGACGAGGCCGGCCGTCTTGAGCCGCGCGTACACGTCCTGCGACAGCTGCGTGTTCTCGGGCGAGTCGGTCGAATGCCAGTGGTCGAAACTGATGTGAAAGCCCTGCAGATACCTGGGCCGGCCTGCTGCAATACGCGCGATGAGCTGCTGCGGGCTGATGCCTTCGCTTTCCGCCTTGAGCATGATCGGCGCGCCGTGCGCGTCGTCGGCGCCGACGAAGTGCAGCTCGTGTCCCTGCATTCTCTGGAAGCGGACCCAGATGTCAGCCTGGATGTACTCCATGATGTGCCCGATGTGCAACGGGCCATTGGCGTACGGCAGCGCGGTGGTGACGAAGATCCTGCGGGGCATCCGCGCTAGTCTATCAGCCGGAATCCTTCAGATCCTCGAACTTCGCCTTGTTGATGGCCTTCTTGTAGGCCTCCTTGCCGGTGATCTCGCGGTGATCCAGCAACAGTTGGATCGCGGTGTCCATGGTGCGCATGCCGAACTGCCCACCCGCCTGCATGGTGTTCTCGAGCTGGTCGAGCTTGCCCTGGCGTATGAGGTTGGAGGCAGCCGGGGTGTTCACGAGAATCTCGAGCGCCGCCACGCGGCTTTGTTTGTCGGCGCGCTGCAGCAGCTGCTGCGAGACGACACCCCGCAGCGACGTCGACAGCATGGTGCGCACGTGCGACTGCTTGTCGGAGGGGAACACGTTCACCATGCGGTCGACTGTCTGCGCCGCACCGTTGGTGTGCAGCGTTCCCATGACGAGAATGCCCATTTCCGCGGCGGTCACCGCGATGCTCATGGTCTCGAGGTCGCGCAACTCGCCGATCAGGATCACGTCCGGGTCCTCGCGCAGGGCGGAGTGCACTGCGGCTGCGAAACTCGGGCTGTGCACCCCGATCTCGCGCTGGCTGATGAGGCAGCTCTTTCTCTCGTGCACGAACTCGATCGGGTCCTCGACGGTGAGGATGTGGCCCTTCACGCGGCGGTTGATGTCGTCGATCATGGCCGCGAGCGTGGTGGACTTGCCCGAACCGGTCTTACCGGTCACCAGGATCAGTCCGTTATTGGCGCGGCACATCTGCCGCACCGCCTCCGGCATCTTCAGCTCATCGAGCGTGAGCGCTTTGGAGGGGATGGCGCGGAACACGGCACCCATGCCGTTCAGATGCCGCATGACGTTGACGCGGAAGCGCCCGCGATCGGCGAGCGTGTAGGCAAAGTCGGCGCCATCCTTGGCCTCGAAACGGTCCAGCGCCGTCTTCGGCAGGATCTCCACGAGCGCCTGCTTGACGAACTCCGCAGCGAGCTTGTCGGGCTTCAGGGACGAGAGATCGCCGAACAGGCGGATGCGCGGCGGATCGCCGGCGATGAAGTGCAGATCCGAGCCGCGCTTCTCAAGGACCTCGAGCAGCAGGGAGTCGATCTGCGCCATGCCGTGCGATGCGCTCCTTCAGGCCGCGGAATTCGAGGTCGGCACGGGCGTCGGACCGGTGCTGTCCATCTTGGGCAGCATGCTGGTGTCGGTGACGTACTTCTGGAAGGCACGCTTCTCGATGGCGTAGGTGTAGGCGTCGTCGGGATCGACGCTGCGCGCCGCGATGGCGGCGAGCAGCGCCTGGTCGAGCAGCTGCATGCCGAGGTCGCGTCCGGTCTGCATCTGGGTCGGGATCTGGTGGGTCTGCTCGGTCTGGATGAGCTTGGCGATCGCCTTGGTCATCATCAGCACTTCGCAAATGGCCTTGCGGCTGTGTCCGTCGGCGGTTTTCACGAGCACCTGGGTTAGCACCGCCAGCAGGCTCTGCGCCAGGAAGCTCTTGGTCTGTTCGCGCTCTTCCACCGGCAGGGCGTCGATCACGCGATCGATGGTCTTCACGGCGCTGGTCGTATGCAGCGTACCGAGCACCAGGTGGCCGGTCTCCGCCGCGGTCATCGCCATGGAGATGGTTTCGGCATCACGCAGCTCACCGACCAGGATCACGTCCGGGTCCTCGCGCATCGCCGCCCGCACCCCTTCGGCGAAGCTCGGGATGTGCGTGCCGAGTTCGCGCTGGATGACCTGGCTGTTCTTGCTCGGGTGCACGAACTCGATCGGATCCTCGAGGCTGATGATATTGAGGCGGCGCGTCCGGTTCAGGTGATCGATCATCGCCGCCAGCGTGGTGGACTTGCCGGTGCCGGTGGAGCCGGTGACCAGCACCATGCCCTGGTGGAAGTCGCACAGTTTGGCGACGATCGGCGGCAGCGCGAGCTTCTCGAGCGTGGGGACTTCGGCCGGAATGGCGCGGAAGGTGGCGCCGACGCCGGTGTCCTTGCGATAGACGTTGACGCGAAAGCGGCCACCCTCGGTGGACACGTAGGAGAAGTCCAGGTCGCTCCCCTTGGCGAAGTGCTGGTTCTGCGCGTGGGTGAGAATCTCGGTGATGTAGCCTTCCAGCTCCACCGCCCGCAGCTCACGGAACTTGATCGGCAGCAGATCGCCGTGCATGCGCAGCATGGGGGGCACGCCCACCGCCAGGTGCACATCCGAGCACCCCTGCTGCGTGCCGAGCTTCAGAAACGCATCGATACGCGCCAAGCTTATTGCCCCTTAATAGTTTGAGCCACCGTTGTTTAGCCCATGAGGGCGTTCAGGATCAACGGCTTGTGGCCGGAAATTTGACGTAACGCACGAACTTTGGCAAGGCTGAGCCTGAGCGCAGTCTCGCGCCCTTTGCCCAGCGCCGCTAGTGCCGGAAACGCTCGAACGCGGTGCGCAACTCATCCATGGTCTGGTAGCGCTTGGTCTTGTCGACCGACATCGCCTTCATGACCAGGTCGGAGAAGCCGGGCGGAAGTGCGGGATTGAGCTCCTGGGGCACACGCGCCTTGCCCTGCACGTGCTGATACATGACCGACATGTGATCGCCGCGGGAATAGGGCGGCACGCCGGTCGTCATTTCGTACATCATGACACCCACCGCGTAGATGTCGGCGCGCTCGTCGACCTTCTTGCCGAGGATCTGCTCCGGGGCCATGTACTTCGGGGAACCGATGACATAGCCGGTCTTGGTGAGCTGGGTGTCGCCCTCACGGTGCGCGGCCGCCACCCCGAAGTCCACGATCTTGAGGAGCCCGTCCTGGTTGATGAGCACGTTGGCGGGCTTCAGATCGCGGTGCACGATGCCGACCTGGTGCGCGACCGTCATGCCGGTGCACATGTCGATGCCGAACTGTAAGGCGCGCTGCAGGTCGATCGGCTTGTCGTTCACGACCTCGCTGCCGAGGGTATGCGAGGGGAAGTACTCCATCGAGATGGCGTACAGCCCCTGGATGTACAGGAAGTCGTAGATGCGGATGACATTCTTGTGGGTGATCTTGCGCGAGTAGCGCAACTCGTGGACGAAGCGCTTCATCACTTCCTCGTCCTGCGAGACGTTCGGGTTCAGGAATTTCAGGATCAGGCGCTCGTCGACGACCGTGTCCTCCATCAGCAGCACGGTGCCGAATGCGCCGCGGCCGATGCGGTCGATGTACTTGTAGCGGCCTTCGATGATGTCGCCCGGCTTGAGTGTCTGGATGTCGAGCCGGGTCGCGGCTTCCGCCTGTTTGGTGGCCTGGGTGAGCGCCTGGTCGGAGATCAGCAGTGTCCTGGCTGCCTCGGCCGGCGCGATCTGCGGCGGACGCACGCCTGCCTGCGCCGCCGTGGGCGTCGCCCCGGAGGCGAGCGGCGTGATACCGGCGATGCGGTTGTCGAGCTCGCTCACCGCCAGCGCCGCCATGCGCGAGATGGTTTGATCGGGTGAAGCGACCTGCGCCTGCAGCTCCTCGCGCACCTGCCCGGCGCGGGCCTCGTCGGCGACGCGCGACAGTGCCTGGATCGCCTCGATGCGGATCTCGCGCTCCGGTCTGCCGATCAGAGGCAGCAACGTGTCCACGAGCTTGCCGTCGCCGAGTTTGCCGAGCGCGCGCACCACGATCGGCATGGCCTTGCCGTTGGCCGGGGCCTGCAGCATCTCCATCAGGCGCGGCAAGGCGCGCTTGCTGCCGATCTCTGCCAGGGCGTCCACGGCGCGCTCGCTGACCCACCAGTCGCTGTCGCGCGTCGCCTGGATCAGCGAGTCGACCGCGCGCTCGTCCTTGGTCTGGTTGAGGATCTCGATGGCCGCCCGCCGGATGTCCTCGTCCTTGTCGCGCACCAGCTGCAACACCGCGTCGATCACCTTCGGGCCGCCGATCTTGCCGAGTGCATCGGCGGCGCGGCTGCGCACCCACCAGTCGCTGTCCTTGAGCGCCTCGAGCAGGTACTTGACGGATTTGGCGTTGCCGATCTCGTTCAGCACCTCGACCGCGGCACGGCGCGCGTTCTCATTCTCGTCCTTCAGCACCTCGATCAGGTAGCGGATGGTTTCCGGGTGGTTGGCCTTGATGACCACATCGATGGCCCGGTTGAGAACGTCGATCTCCGGATCCCGCAGCAGCGCGCACACGCGCTCGATATCAATGGGTCCGTTCATGCGCTGCAGCGCCGACAGCGTGGCCCCCCGGATCAGCTTGTTGGGATCTTTCAGCAGTCCCTGCAGCGCAGTCTGCACCTCGGGCGTGTTAAAGCGCGCCAGGGTGTTGATGATGTGCACGCGCGCGATGGGGTCCTTGCCCTGCACGCGGCCGATCAGCTCGGGGATGGACTGCTGGTCGGCGATCTCGCCGATGACGCGGAACAGCGCCGCCTTCTCGTTGGGCTCCTGCGTATACGCCGCGGCCAGCAGCTCGCGCACTCCGAAACGCGTCTTCTGCGCCGCGATCACTTCGAGCACCGTGGGCTTGGAGATTCCCGGTGTCGCGAGCGCTTCGAGCAGCATGTGCGGCGGATAGTTGCGGCTGCTGGTCAGTGCCCAGGAAATTCCGGAGACCACGCGCGGACTGCCTTCCACCAGTCCGCGCATGAATTGCGGAAATGTCTTCTGGCTGACGAGGCCCGTGAGCACCTCGACGAATGCCATGGTGGAGCCCTTGTCGGCATCGGGCAGGGCGCCTAACACGGCCTCGATGGCGCTTGGGCCGACATCCTTCAGCCGCGCGACCGCCTTCTGCGTAGCCGCGCCCGTGGGATCGTTCGAAGACCGGATCTCGGTGACGAGCCGGTCGGCACGTATGTTCGTGAAAAAGCTCATTCAGCCTTTCGGTCGGGGACAAGCTCCTGCACGTCCAGCGCGTCCTCGCGACCAGAGCCCAAGGATGCAGGATTATGCCACAGCCTTGACAGCGGCCACGGTACCTGCGCCTTATGCGGGCCACGCTGGATTCGCCCGGTTTTCGTATGACTGAAGCCTCTGTGGATGCGGTGCGCGCGGCGCTGGACGCGTACCTCGACCCGTACCTGCAGGACAGCCTGGGCGCGGCGCAGGCAGTCCGCGAGGTGCGCGCGGCGGGCGAGGGGTTCACGGCGCGCATTGCGCTCGGCTTTCCGGTCGGTGGCTACCAGGCGGAGCTCACCGCCGCGCTGCGCGCGCAGCTGGCCGCCGCGGGGATTGCGGCGCCGCTCGCCGTCGACCTCGAGTCCGACATTCGTGCTCATGCGGTGCAGCGCAATCTGAAGCCGCTGGGGGATATCAGGAACATCGTGGCGGTGGCGTCCGGCAAGGGCGGAGTCGGCAAATCCACGGTCGCCGTGAATCTTGCACTTGCCTGGGCCGCCCAGGGCGCGCGGGTCGGAGTCCTCGACGCCGACATCTACGGACCCAGCCAGCCGCTCATGCTGGGTCTTGCCGGTCAGCGCCCGGTTTCCAGCGATGGCAAGCGCCTGAGTCCCTTGGTCAGTCATGGCGTGAGCGCCATGTCGATCGGCTTTCTGGTCGATGCCGAGCAGCCGATGGTGTGGCGCGGCCCGATGGTGACGCAGGGCCTCACGCAGCTGCTCGAGCAGACGCAATGGGGAACCCTCGATTACCTGGTGGTCGACATGCCCCCCGGCACCGGTGACATCCAGCTGACCCTCGCGCAGCGGGTGCCGGTCGCGGGCGCCGTGATCGTGACCACTCCCCAGGACATCGCGCTGGCGGATGCCCGCAAGGGGCTGAAGATGTTCGAGAAGGTCGCGGTGCCGGTGCTCGGTATCGTCGAGAATATGAGCGTGCACGTCTGCTCGAACTGCGGGCACACCGAGCACATTTTCGGCGCCGGTGGCGGCGCCCGCATGGCACAGGAGTACGGCGTGAGGCTGCTCGGGGAGCTGCCGCTCGATGCGCACATCCGCGCGGAAGCCGACGGCGGCCGGCCCACGGTGGTCGCAGCCCCCGAATCGGCGCGCGCCCGGGCGTACTTCGAGATGGCGCGGCGCACGGGTGCAGCGCTGGCGGCGCGCGCGCGCGACCGCAGCAGTGTGTTTCCGAAGATCGTGGTCGAAGAGACCTGAAAGATCGTGGTCGAAGAGACCTGATGAGCATCAAGTCCGACAACTGGATCCGTCGTATGGCGCGTGAGCACGCGATGATCGAGCCGTTCGAGCCTGGGCAGGTGCGCGAAGCAAACGGCCGCAAGATCGTGTCCTACGGCACCTCCAGCTACGGCTACGACGTGCGCTGCGCGAGCGAGTTCAAGATTTTCACCAACATCAACTCCACGATCGTCGACCCGAAGAATTTCGACGAGAAGAGCTTCGTCGACTTTGGTGGCGATGTGTGCATTATCCCCCCCAACTCCTTTGCGTTGGCGCGGACGGTGGAGTATTTCCGCATACCGCGCAACGTACTGGTCGTGACATTAGGAAAAAGCACGTATGCGCGCTGCGGGTGCATAGTCAACGTAACGCCTTTGGAGCCGGAGTGGGAAGGCCACGTCACGCTCGAGTTTTCCAACACCACGCCACTGCCCGCCAAGATCTACGCCAACGAAGGCGTCGCGCAGATGTTGTTTTTCGAGTCGGACGAAGTGTGCTCGACGTCCTATCGGGACCGCGGCGGCAAGTACATGGGACAGCGGGGAGTGACGCTGCCAAAAGCCTAGTCGAGCTGCGTGTGAAACCGTGGCAAGCCGGAGTGCGTCACTCGCGCGTCAGGCTGCGGATCTCCATGGCCCACTCGATGTCATCGCCGCGCTTCTGCTCGACGCGCATCGGTACGTAACCGCGCCAGGGCGCGCACCAGAAGCGCGTCACGCGCGGCGATCCCTCGCGCTCGCTGCGGTAGATGACCGTCGCGATCTTGCCGAACGGCGTCTTCACGGTCGCCTCGCCCTCACGTACGTAGCGATACTCGCGCACCGCATTCTTGTTCAACAGCGAGAAGTGGTCGGGGGTGTGGCCGCGCAGCAACTCGACCATCAGCGCCACCTGCACCGAGGCGTCGTCCTGCACCCCGGGCGTGAGCGGCAGATCGACTTTGGCGTCTTCGTAGACGCCGCTGACACGCCCCTGCTGCCAGTCATACTGCACATCCACCGCACGCCGCGTGGAGCTGGTGCCGTCGCTCGCCTGGTAGCTCAGCGGTTGCGTGCCGGCGTCGGTGACCCGCAGCATGCTGCGCTGGATGGGTCGTTCCGGGAACACCTTGCCGATGCCGCGCGGCTCGCTCTTGGAACTGTACGTCCAGGTATCGCCGGTCTTTTCGAGCTTCAGGGTCGAGACCGCGACGTCCATGCCGTGCCAGATCCACGCGTAGCTGGCCTCGAAGGGCTTCAGCTCATCGGCGGCAGTCACGTTTACCAGCGCGATTGACAGCCCCGCGATCAGTGTGAGCGTTGGGCACAGCGCCTGGCGCTTGAGGCGAGGCGGATCAGTTGCGCGCTGCTGCACGGAAATCCTCCACGATGGGCTCGTCCAGGCGCTGCCCGTCAAGCCACGCGGCGCCCTCGCGCCATGCCAGACGCCGCTGCGCGCACCACCCGAGCACGCGCGGATAGATGATGTGCTCGGTGGCCTGAACGCGCGCTGACAATGTAGCTTCGGTGTCGCCGGGCTCCACCGCGACCTTGGACTGCAGCACGACCGGCCCGCCGTCGAGCTCCGCGGTCACGAAATGCACGCTTGCGCCATGCTCGGTGACGCCTGCCTCGAGCACTCGCGCGTGGGTGTGCAGGCCGCGGTAGGCAGGCAGGAGCGAGGGGTGGATGTTGAGCATTCTGCCGAGGTAGTGATCGACGAACCGCCCCGACAGGATACGCATGAAACCCGCGAGCGCGATCACATCCGGCTGATGCGCGTCCAGCGCAGCCGCCAGCGAGCGCTCGAACGCGATGCCGCCGGCGGCCTGCGGCTGCAGCACCGTGGCGGTTTCGATACCCAGCTCGGCGGCGCTGGCGAGACCTGCCGCGTCGGCGCGATCGGAAATCACCACGGCGACCTGCGCGGCAATGCTGCCCGCGAGACAGGCGCGCGCGATAGCGATCATGTTCGAGCCGCGGCCGGAAATGAGGATGGCGAGCCTTAAGGGCGTGCCGGCGCTCATTCGTGGATGAACACGCCACGCCCGCCGGCGCGGACTTCACCGATGACCTGGGCCGTTTCCCCGCGCGCCGCGAGGAATTCCACCGCGGCAGCGGCGCGCTCGGGCGGCACGATCGCGACCATGCCGACGCCGCAGTTGAACGTGCGGTACATCTGCGCAGGCTCGATGCGCCCGGCACGTTGCAGCCAATCGAACACCGGATCGCGGTGCCAGCTGCGGCGCTCCAGCACCGCCTCGAGCCCCGCGGGCAGCACCCGCGGCAGGTTGTCGCTCAAACCTCCGCCGGTGATGTGCGCCAGGCCGTGCACGGGCATCGCCCGCAGCAGCGCCAGGAGCGGCTTCACGTAGATACGTGTCGGCGTGAGCAGCCGGTCGATGAGCTTATGCCCCTCGAGGGTGGTCGTGGCAGTTGCGCCGGCGGCCGCCACCAGCTTGCGGATGAGCGAGTAGCCGTTGGCATGCGGCCCGGATGAGGCGAGGCCGATGATGGCATCCCCGGCGCTCACCCGCGAACCGTCGATGATCGCGTCCTTTTCCACCACGCCGACGCAGAATCCGGCGAGATCGTAGTCCTCGCCCTGGTACATGCCGGGCATTTCCGCAGTCTCGCCTCCGACCAGCGCGGCGCCCGCCTGCACACAGCCCTCCACGATTCCGCGCACCACCGCCTCGGCGACCGCCACCCGCAGCTTGCCGGTGGCGTAGTAGTCGAGGAAGAACAGCGGCTCGGCGCCTTGCACCACGACGTCGTTGGCGCACATCGCCACCAGATCGATGCCGATCGTGTCGTGGCGGCCGGTGTCGATCGCAAGCCGCAGCTTGGTGCCCACGCCGTCGGTGCCGGCGACCAGCACCGGGCGCTGGTAGCCGGGCGGCAGCTCGACCAGCGCACCAAAGCCACCGATGCCGGCGAGCACTTCGCGGCGCTGCGCGCGGCGCACCAGTGGTTTGATGCGTTCGACGAGTTCATCGCCGGCGTCGATGTCGACGCCGGCATCGCGATAGGTGATGCCGGGGCCTTCTGTCATGAGTCTGCGGGCACGTATGGTATTGTACCTGTCGCTTCGCGCCGTGGCGCGTGCGATCCAGACCATGTCGCGACCGGGCCCAAAATCAACCAGCGAGAACCGGCGCGTGCGCGCACTCCTTTCGAGCCTGTGCACTCTGTGCTGTGTGCTGCCGCTGTCGTCGTGGGCGGGACGGCCGGTGCGGGTTTACGAAGTCGATGTCGAAGGACAGTCCGGCGCCGCGGTGCAGGACGCGATGCGGCAGGCGCTGGTGCGCGCGACCGGCCGCCGCGAGTCCGCCGACGATCCGGCGCTCGCTGGCGTGCTGGCCGAGGCGACCCGGTACGTGAAGAGTTATGCGGTGGGGCCGCGCGGGGAATCGCGGGTCGTGTTCGACGGCGCCGCTGTCGAGCAGGCCATCACCGCGGCGGGCCGCAGTATCTGGGACCGCGAGCGCCCGTTCACTATCGTGGTGCTGTTTCCGCCCCGCAATCGCGCCGCCGAGGACGCGGCTCGTGCCGAGCTCGAGCGCGCGGCGGCGGAGCGCGGGCTGCCGATCAGTCTGTTGCCGCTTACGGTCGTCGATGGCGACGGTAACCTGCTCACCGCCGCCGCGATGCTGCAGTCCGCGCAGCGCTACGGTGGCGACGAGATCCTGGTGGGGCGGGGCGGCGATGGCGCCGCTCCCGACAGCGAGTTGCAGTGGACGCTGTACACGCGCTCCGCCAGCGAGAGTTGGAATGGTCCGCTCGCCGCGGGCATCGACCACACGGTGGATCTGCTGGCGCCGCAACAGGGCACGTCGCTCGCGCAGGCGGAGGTGGAGACGCGCGTGCGGATCGAGGGCGTCAAGGGGCTTGTCGACTACGCCGCGATCGAGCGGCTGCTGCAGAGCGTTCCGGGCGTGCGCCGCGCCAACATTGCCGCCGCCGAAGCCAACAGTGTCGCCTTCGATGTGACGGTGCGCGGCGGCGCTGCCGGGCTCGATCAGGCACTCGCCGGCTCCACGCGGCTGGTACGCACTAGCACGGCGGGCGCCGCACCCGTGTATCGCTACCAGCCCCAGGGGTGAGGCGCGCGCCACGCCTGCAGCCTCATCCGACCGTGCGCCACCTGCCCAATCTCATTTGCCTGATCCGCCTGGCGCTGATCTGGCCGGTCGTCGTGACGCTGCACGCCGGCGAGCACCTCGCCGCGCTCGGCCTGTTCGTGGCGGCGGCCGTCTCGGACGGCCTCGACGGCTACCTCGCGAAGCGTTTCAACTGGACATCCGAGCTGGGCAAGATCCTCGATCCACTGGCCGATAAACTGCTGCTGGTCACGGTGTTTGTCGAATCCGCCTGGCTCGGGCTGGTCCCCTGGTGGCTGAGCGCCGCGGTCGTGGCGCGCGATGTGCTGATCGGGCTCGGCGCGTTGACCTTCCGCCTGTGGTTCGGCCCGTTGCGCGGGCGGCCGACGGTGATCAGCAAGGTGAATACGGCCGCGCAACTGGCGTACGTGATGCTGGTGCTGCTGGATGCGGCAGCGGGTGTGCCGCCACGCGAGATGCTCGATGCCTGCGCCGTGCTCACGCTCGCCACCACCGTGGTGTCCGGACTGTACTACGTCCTGACCTTCACGCGGCGCGCCTGGGTGCAACCGGTGCGCTCGTCGTAGCGCTCGCGCACGTGCGTCAGATTCCCTTAGGTGTGCGTCTGCCCGACCGCGCGGTATTCGCCAGCTTCCTGCCGGCGCGCAACACCGAGGCAACGGAGCACGCGCGGCGCCTCGCGAGCGGGGAGATTGCCGGCATCACCTGGCTGTGCGGTCCCGGCGGCGCGGGCAAGACACACCTGTTGCAGGCGATCTGCGCCGCGGCGAGCGAGCGCATGCGCGCCGGTTACGTGCCCCTCGCGCAGGTGTCGGGCCTCGGTGTCGGCGTGCTCGAAGGCCTGCCGCAGCTGCAGTGCCTGTGTCTGGACGATATCGACCAGGTCGCGGGGCAGCCGGACTGGGAGCGCGGGATCTTCGGTCTGCTGCGCGAGCTGGAAGACGCCGGTGGGCGGCTGATCGCCTCCGCGCAGGCGCCCCCGCTGCTGGCGAATTGGGCGCTGGCGGATCTCGGCTCCCGCTGCGCCGCCGGCGCGGTGTTTCAGCTGCGGGTGCTGGACGAGAACGAGCAGCAGGCGGCGCTGCAGCTGCGCGCGCGGCTGCGCGGCTTCGAGTTGCCCGCAGAAACCTCACGCTGGCTGCAGCGGCGCTTGCCGCGCGACATGCGCAGCCTGTACGAACTGCTCGATACCCTCGATGAAGCCGCGCTCGCCGCGCAGCGGCGGCTGACGATACCGTTCATCCGCGAAGTGTTACGCTCAGCCGCGCGCTCCCGCGGCGCATGAGGCCAGTTGCACCGCCAGGTTCGCGACCCGCTTTCCGAGCGCCTGCGCCAGCGACTTCTCGTGATCCGTGAGCGCCGGGACCGCGCCCGGGCCGCAGACATGGGAAGCGCCATAGGGAGTGCCGCCGCCTGTGGTCTCAATGAGGGCGCGCTCGGTGTAGGGCAGGCCCACCAGGTACATGCCGTGATGGAGCAGCGGCAGCATCATCGACAGCAGGGTCGTCTCCTGGCCGCCGTGCATGGTTTGCGTAGAGGTGAACACCGCGGCCGGTTTGCCCGCGAGCACGCCGGACAGCCACAGGCTTGCCGTGCCGTCGAGAAAGTATTTCAGCGGCGCGGCCATGTTGCCGAAGCGCGTGGGGCTGCCGAGCACCAGTGCGTGCGTCTCGCACAGATCGTCGAGTGTGGCGTAAGGCGCCCCGCTCGCCGGCACCGGCTTGGGCTTGTCCGAGTTTTCCGCGTACACCGGCGGCACGGTCCGCAGCCGCGCGCTCGCCCCCGCAACGCCTTCCACGCCACGGCACACCTGTCGCGCGAGCTCCGCGGTGGCGCCGCTGCGCGAGTAGTAGAGCACCAGTATCTCCGCCATGCTTATCTCTCGTCGCCCGCGCAACGGGTCGCGGTGCGCTTTGCGTACGTTGCCACAAAACCAGGGTGCGATCATCTGCGCTTAGGCACGCGCGTGCGGATCTGAGTAGTATTCGGTGCGCATGATCTGCAAGAAGTGTCTGGTGGGCGGCCGCGTCCAGGGCGTGTTCTACCGCGCCACCGCCGCGCGGCGCGCACAGGACTTGGGGCTAAGCGGATACGCCCGCAATCTTGCGGACGGGCGTGTCGAGGTGCTGGCGTGCGGCGAGGACGCGGCGGTGTCCGCGTTCGTGAACTGGCTGTGGATCGGCTCCTCGGGCTGCAAGGTCACCTCGGTGGAAGTGACCGATGCCGCGGTCGACGCGCTACAGGCGTCTGCCGGTTTTTACGCGACCTGAAGTGATCCGGATGTTGCATAGAGTCTTCCCGCTCCCGTTCCTCGCTGCGCTGGCGCTGTTGGCATCGGCCGCCGAACCTGAGGCCCAGGCGCCCCCTGCGGTCGAGGCGCCGCCGGCAACTCCCGTGGCACCACCGGCGGCCGCGCCGCCCGCTCGGCTTTCATTGTTCCATCGCCGCCCGCACGGCGCGCAACCGGCCTGGGTCGCTGCCGCCAATCCGCTGGCGGTCGATGCCGGACTTGAGATTCTGGGCAAGGGGGGCAACGCGATCGACGCGGCCGTTGCGGTGCAGGCGATGCTCGGACTCGTCGAGCCGCAGAGCTCCGGGATCGCCGGCGGCGCATTCCTCCTGTACTACGACGCGCACACGCGCAAGGTGAGCGCCGTCGATGGCCGCGAGCGGGCGCCGGCGGGCGCGCAGCCCGACATGTTTCTGGACGAACACGGCAAGCCGCTGCCGTTTGTCGAGGCGGTGCGCAGCGGACGCTCCACGGGAGTGCCGGGCGCGATCGCCATGCTGTACGCCGCGCACGCGAAGCTCGGTGCGCTGCGTTGGAAGGAGCTCTTTCAGCCGGCGACGCGTGCCGCGTCGCTGGGCTTCAAGGTTCCAGCGCGGCTCGCGCTGTTTCTCGGCGAGGGATCGCCCTTTCCGCCCACCAACGAGGTACGCACGCTGTTCTCGCGGCCCGACGGCGAAACCATCCAGGAGGGCGACCTGTTTCGCAATCCCGAATACGCCCAGACACTGGAGCGCATCGCGCTCGACGGTCCGCGTGCGCTGTACCAGGGTGCGATTGCGAGTGACATCGTCGCCACCACCCACCAGGCGCCGTTTCCGGGGACCATGACGCTCGGGGACCTGGCCTCGTATCGCGCGATCTGGGCCGCGCCGCTGTGCCGGCCCTACCGCGGCTACTCGGTGTGCGTGCCGCCGCCGCCCTCGAGCGGCGTATGTCTGCTGGAAATGCTCTCCATCCTCGACAGGACCGATATCGCCGGGCGCCACCCCACGGACCCTCAGGCCTGGTTCCTGTTCGCGCAGGCGAGTCGTCTCATCTACGCCGACCGCGACCGCTACGTCGCCGATCCGCGCTTCGTGCAGGTGCCGGTGGAGCGCTTACTCGATCCCGCCTACGTACGGCTGCGCCTGCAGCTGATCGGCCAACATGCCGGCGCGGCGCCGCCGCCGGGCGAGATCTCCATGCCGCGCGGCCGGGATGCGACCGCCGAGTCCGCGGGCACGAGCCACCTGGTGGTCATGGATGCGGACGGCAACGCGGTCTCGATGACGACCACGGTGGAATCGGTCTTCGGCTCCGGCCGCACGGTGCGTGGTTTCGTGCTCAACAATCAGCTCACCGACTTCTCGTTCCTACCCACGGACGCCGGCCGCCCGGTCGCCAATGCGGTGCACGGCGGCAAGCGCCCGCGCTCCTCGATGTCGCCGATCATCGTTCTCGATCGCGCCGGCAACTTCGTCGCCGCGCTCGGCTCTCCCGGCGGCTCGGCGATTCTCGAGTACAACGCCAAGGCACTGGTGGCATTGCTCG
>WNFR01002155.1_pt1 | contig 22025 bp, 21 predicted proteins | sample 5400221 | NCBI WGS metagenome assembly WNFR01 (sample SAMN13153357, study PRJNA577476) | soil metagenome | isolation source: 40 cm soil under Madrone tree | place: USA:California | collected 2016-06-14 | reverse complement strand
ATACTTGTGCAGCTAGCATTCACACAATATTTTTCGAAGCAGGGATTCACACACAACTATGCCATTACATCTACTATGAGTAGAGGTAAGGCTGAGAGTCCAAGGATTTCAGGCTTTTCAGCCCATACCACAGCTTATCCTGTCACCGCCCCGCCTCGATGGTTCTCCCCCCATTGGCAACATCCTCCTTCCAAGGCCAAAACGGAGCCTAGTTCTTCGGAACATATTTGATTCCCTTTGATGGACATTTATTCCCGATGGGAGTGTCTGACGTCGTATTCCATCAGCAAGCAGATCAATGTGCTAGCACGTAATCGGCCCTCTTACCAATTGGGACGAACTGGCCATCAAAGAAAGAACCTTGGAGGTTGAAATACCAGCTAATCTGGTTGAGGTATTTCCCAGAGCACCCAATCGCCGGCGTGAACTAGAAATAGACTTTATTAGCGAAGTGGAACCATCGAGATTGGCAAGAATATAAACGAACACCGGACGCGGCCTGCAGCGCGTTAGTGATGTCGGATGCCGCATAAGTTTGATCGTTGTTTGGTGTGATGCCTTGCGATGCCAGCCAGTCGTACGTAGGAAGGGACTGGAACAGGGAAACGACACGCTGGAAGAATACGACAGCTTCTGCCCCATGGGGGCTGTTGGGAGGCAGGCAGGAAGGTTTCAAGGTGCTGTAGCAAGTACCGTGGGTAGACCACTCGTGCTGAGAGTCGATGAGATGAGGAGAAAATGGCCTATATGCATGGGCCGTACCTCCCAGAAATGTTCGTTCTTTCCATGGATGTCAACCCAGTAATCATCCATGTACGATAATGTATCGCTAGCGCCTTGATCCGTCAACAGCTGAACCCACACGCATCAGATATAGAAGAGACAGGACGCAGGCGAAGAACGCACGCCGGCAATGTTCTGGTAAGCGCGTCGCGGGTCACAATTTTGGACGAAAGTGCCGTCGCACCTGAGGAAGGGTTTTAATCAGCAAGCTGTCTACTATAGACGATGGCATGGCGAGCGTACAGGTCTGGCCAGAGACCTGCTCACGTTGTTCAGCGAGATGTGACGCATATAATTGAGAAAAATCACACACCATGAATCGTCCAGCTGTTCTTGGGACCTGTGGACGGTTTCGTGTCCCAGAACTAATGATATTCTAGTATCCTACATTTCATCGTGTATCGACGCGATGGACATACCTGTGTCTGGAGAAGTAGGCCCTAAGAGCGCATGGCATCATCAGTGGGGGTTGGAAACTTGAACCTGAACTCTACTCACTCCTGGAGACTCGTAGCAGCAAAGATTCGACGGGGGGTCACTCGGGTCTGCTTGACAGGATACCGGGAGTGAATTATCACAGCCCGAGGCCAACAGCCCGCCCAAGACGTTGCCCTTATCGACAGTTATGGGGATCTGACCGGAGCGAGCCACCACAGTGACAGCCACGTTAGTGAGGATAGCAAGTAGAGCGAGCATTGTGTCTGCTGGCGTCTCTCGTCTATCCCAGACTTATATACAAAGAAAGGCACGAAGCATTTCAAATGTATGGACAGGGCAAAGGCGAAGGGCGCGGGTTCGGTGAGCATCTGACATCAGGAGAAGGATGGAATTTGTGGGGCTATCCACGGACCACGGGTGCCTCCTACGCGATCAGTACAGTATCCACGTGCACTCTTTTACGGGCTCTCATTTCAACGCGCCCCATTCAATCCGCCCTTAACCCTTCCATACCGAGCCACCCTACGCACGTGCGCATCCGCATAACCCACGGTCAGTGATATTGTCCTTGATTTTAAATGCTTGAGCGATGAATGGAAGTCCTTGGCTCCCTGCACATCCCTGCATGCTGTAATTCGTATCAGCTTCAATACTGTAAAGGCAACTTTTTCGTGAATCGTGAGGCTGTGCCTTCTTCACCCAACAGCCTGAGCCACAGTCCCTCACCTTTCCATACAACATTGAGTCCCTCTTGAGATACTGTAAGAAGGCCCTCAATAACGCTGGACGGCTCAACCCGACGACGCCGATCAACAATTACTGTATACGCCAAGGTAACGTTGGGCGCATCGCCAAGTCTTCCCTCACCCCAGTTTGACAGGACTACTACGGGGAACTTGACCACCTCCGGAAATTTTCGACTATTGTGGTTCCTCTCGTACGTTGAGTCTAGATCAGTGTGGTCTCGGAAAGTCGTTTCCGTAGCACTAGACAACCAAGTTGCCTTCACTGGCGAGAACTCTTGGCGATTCCATACCTCACTCCGCCTTCCATCACGCCTGTCCCTGCGGCCCTTCGTTGCGCACTTACAGTACCCGACACTTGCTATACGAATGCCCATGTAGCACGCACGAACCGCAACATTGTTCAGAACGGTTGCTGCACCCCTTTGGGATGCCTCTTCAATGAGGCGGCGCTGGCCCTTCTCGACTTCATCAAATCCACGCACGTTCCCTTCGACCCGGGATGACCGAGCTGTCAGGTTTCCCGTGGAAGGTGGTCTAGGCTGTTACTGTGGCTTCCCTCCGCTTTAAATTTGTTTCCCTTTTTGGACTTGTTTCACGTCTCGTGTTTCATTTCGTACTCCTTTGTCTTCCACTGAGTCTCCTTTTCTTCTTCGCTCGTTGTTACAAAGTAGTAGTTTGCCCGCGGCCCTGTATTATTGTATGCACGTACACATATATAAATATATATATATTTGGAAACACTTCTTTTTCATGTAACTAGCTACAGCGGTTTACAAAACGATAGGCGGGTTTTTTTAGAAATAGCGCATAGGGCTGAGATTGAACCTCATTCGGCTATTTGTACAGCTTTACACGAAAAATATTTTAGTAATCCAAAACAGGAATTTACGAAATAGTTTTAGCAGAATAGCAACAAACAACTATTTGTGTAACCCATTGTTCGCTAGATAACCCGATATCCTCAAATTTCAATTTCTACTTGACTAAAAACTCAGCTGTCGAAAGTTGGAGGTCCGCAGAGATCCGTAAGAAATGCACCCGCCTATCGATTTGTAAACCGCTGTAATTATGGATCTTGCTGTAATGAATTTTCAAACTCTTGTCCCGAAAGTGTCCCGAAAGCCAAAATTTCAAACTCTGGTCAGATCCGCATATACGCACTGCATTCCGGGAGATCTACGCCGTTCATCTCGATTCCTTTTTGAGGAGTTCCGACAAAAAATGTATATCCGTCAATGGGCCGCCGCTGTCACCTTCTTTGTCCAAAATACCCACGACATGTCGCGCAATGCTGAGATACCATGTGGCCAGTTCAACCAACTGTCTATCGTAGGTGCCTTCGTGGGATTCCTTTGAAAGTAGCGCATTCCAGGCGGTCTTCGCTGCTTCGAGCGCATGCAGACCTGAGATGACACATGTTCATCACTGACGAAACTCAAACAGGGCTATGAGCCAACCTATCTGTGGGTAATTGGGCGGATATATCAAATGGTACAGAGCCAATAATGTAAGACCGTCGTGCAGGGCCGATTCAGGTGCCAGTCCATGAGATTTTGAGCTAAATGACTCTGCTAATCCTGGGAGAATAGATGGGAGAAACAAGGAGTGCAACGATCCAGGAACTTCTGAGAAGTCCTGTAAGGTATCCCGGTGTGAATGAGGCACGTGTGTGAGGCACCGGGTGAACTCAAGGAGGTGTTTTCGGTTTATTGGAGAAGTGTCGCAGTCTGGAAGTAAAGGCGTGATGGTTCTTTGAAAGGTACACAACGGACAAGAACATGAGAATCCATAGATGATGTCCAAGGCCCGTTCCCTTTCACCAAGGGGCAGTGCGGGGTCCAGATAAGGGATGCAAATCTGAACAATATAGGATTAGCTCTCTGGAACCTGGATCAGTCAGTTCGCACACCTCCTCGTCAACGGCAATTTTTCTTAGAGCGATGACGCGCATAGAAGGAGGGCTACCTTGTGTCAAAGAGTAACAGACGGCCGCATTTGGCACACAAGAGTGATTGAATAGTCGACTGGCCAGCGGATAAATGCCATGCCCAAATGAGACAAGGTGTGAATGCAGGACAAAGTTATTGTTCCCAAACCGTGAGTAGAGATCTAGCAGCTGCTTCCGAGCATTCGGGCTCTTCAACCGCACCAACATGGGAGGGAGCTGTTCTGGAGGAGACCTGGATGGCATCAAAGACTCAAAAATAGCTAAGGACGATCGCTGATGAAGGGGAGGGCCGGATGATAACATTTCCGCACTAAGGTGGGACAGAAGTAATGAGCCCATTTTTTCTTCGGCTGAAAGGGAAATATATGCGGGAGATGCAATGAAGTCGAAATACGATGCGCAGATTTTCCCATGATGTGCCCTCCATGCGACACCCTGACCTAGATTGAAGAAAACATTAGGAAAAGTATTCGTATTGCAAAAAGCTAGGTTGGCACATCGAGCATCACAATACCAATGCGATGCACACCCTGTACACTTGAGAAGGCGACCATCCTCTGGGGGGCGCCGATGGCAGAGGTCACAACGGTGCTTCTTCTCGATGGGAAGGAGAACGGTTGTAAGGGGCTGTGCCACTAAGATGATGGAACCAGGGATGAACACTGTCTTCGCAACTGCCTTACTCCTCGCGGTGGCATGAGGCTCGAGACATATATTGAGGTCATTGAGCTCCATTTGACTATCTGGTGGTGAACGCAACGTAATAGCGTGGGATGACTTCCCAATCTGGACACACCAGTTCTCATCCTCATCTCCTCATCTCAGAGACCAACGAACGTGCAAGTGGGAGTAGTGTTGGAGTAGTGTTGGATTATCGATACATCGGCCGTCGTGATCCTGAAACCTGTGATTGTCAAAGTGGACAGGAAGGGTGATGATTTTTGCCCCCCAGCGTTGTCCTTGGAGTCCCCCACCATGACTTACAATGACTTACTGTAAGATCCCCTCAATCTGCTTCTTGGTCAAGTCTCTGATACGTCACGCGTCACCGGCGTCTTTGGGCATGACAACCCGGAGGTGCATCTGATTCCTGTCCAAGCCTGACCTCTTGCCCTATACTTATCCCCAGTTTTCGTCGGTGCCGTGTAGTAATTTTTATTGCGACATTCGCATTCGCTAGTGAGCTTTCTTTGTCTTGGTGCAAAGTAGTGTCACTTTTGATCTGGGCCCGTGGAAATTCCGAGAGTCGATAGGCGTTCGATTTTCGATGCCGTCTTAATGCAGTCCCTCGCCCGTGCCTTACAGTATGGTGTTAAGTCGGGCTTGGCAGATCATCCGTTGTGCCTGTTGAGCACTGAGCTGTCGCTCATCTTACAGTAACATGCAGAAGACGACACTGGCAACCCTCATTATGGTAAGTTATGTTGAATCTGACAATCGCCGTCCCACTTGTTCCAATGAGGCAGCCATTGATCTCCTTAGTTGAGTAAACGGCCAGGTTCCCAGGGTGAGACGGGGAGCGGGTATGTCCAGAATCTCGATTTAAAAAAAGAAGTCACGACAGAAGTACGCACTAGTCGGCATGGACCTGACGCCTTCTCTCTGGCTCTGTGTTTGTGGCTACTTGCTTGCACTATGGCCATGCTTGGGTTGGCTCCGGTATAAAAGCGCGTCGTCTTCATAGAATGAATCCCAGACTCGGAGAACCAGGGCCACGAATCTTTTACGTGTCGAACTCGACAAAGAAAGTGATGCGATGGAGGTAGGGTCCCCATTTTGTCTCGAGACTTTTAATCTTGCTAAGTGTCTGGGCTCTGCAACAGCTTTCTTTAAACGAAGGTTCTAATAATGTCTCCACTGACAGAGAATGCCCTCCTATTAATTTATTACCCGCGCCAAAGATCAACGTTCCACAAAAGCTTTTCTACGATGTTAGCCTCGAACCCCAGTTTCCATCTCCAACATACAATGGGCCCATCACACGAAGTGCTACCCTCTATCCAGGGAAGGCGCTGACTGAAGTTTGCGGCGCCAGGCCAGTGTTGCGGTTCCCTTGTGATGGTGATTCACTTTCCTCACTTGAGAAAGCTGATCCTTGGGATGGGTTTGGAAACGACATCCTTCCCCCGAAGCGGCAAGGGAGATTTCTCCGGAACCTTCGCCACCAAATATTTTCGCTGTACCGTCGCTTATTTGGCATCGTATTTGCTGTCAACTTTTCAATCTTCATCGCCATTGCATGCCACGGCGGGGCGAGTGCTCAGCGTCTCGGCCTCATTGTCGTAGCCAATTTGTCGAGCTCCATTTTTATGCGACAGGACTATGTGATCAACGCGTTTTTCATCTTATTCTGCGCAGTTCCACTTTCGTACGTGGGGGATCCACTTATTCCTGTTCTAATACTCATGCGCGCGAACAGATGGCCCCTACACATTCGCAAAATGTGCGCACGCGTTTACCATATTGGAGGATGTGAGTCAACTGTCGCGTCGCTCCGCAAAGAGTCTCATTGATTCACGGTGCCTACAAGTACATTCCGGTTTTGCCATCTCTGGCGTTGGGTGGCTGATCTTGTTTGCGATCCAAGCGACGCGGGAACTTCTTTACACCGGGCCAGTAAGTCAAAACCTACCAGCAAGATAGTACGTCTGACGTTGAATCGAACAAGACCTCACTCTTGACTGTGGTCCTCACATATTGCACCATAGTGCTACTACTTGGCATCGTTATCAATACGATTCCAACTCTGCGTTCGAAATACCATAACCGTTTCGAAGTCACACACCGTTTCCTGGGATGGGCTGCCACGCTGTTAGTGTGGTGTCAGGTGCGTCTGCCAGCTAAGAACCCTGGCATTGTTGGTGAATAACACATTCAGGTCATATCGTTAACGAACGACTACAAGCGTCAGGGCCAATCCCTCGGGCACAGTCTCATTCACGCTGCGCCTTTTTGGCTAGTCTTGGTCATGACCATTTCGATAGTGCTTCCTTGGGTCCGACTGAGAAAGGTACCAGTACGTGCCATGGTTCTTTCAAGCCACGCTGTTAGGCTATACTTCGATTATGGTAGGTGGTTAGTTCAAGTCTGATCTGACATGTTGACAACTCAGAACCATTGTAGCTACGCCAGTAGCAGGCAGCTTTGTCAGGCTCTCTGACAGCCCTCTCATGGAGTGGCATAGTTTTGGCACGGTTGCAGAACCCGGGAAGCAGGGTTTCTCTTTAGTCGTTTCTCGAGCAGGCCATTGGACATCAAGGAAGATTGAGGATCCGCCAAGTGAAATATGGGTGCGCGGCATTCCAACGATTGGTTTTATTCACGTTGCACCGCTTTTCCGGCGTGTGGTTCTGGTCGCTACTGGCAGTGGGATCGGACCTTGCGTTCCATGTATTCTTGAACAACGCGTCCCCATTCGACTCTTATGGACGTCTCCGAATGTGCGCCAAACGTTCGGAGATGAACTAGTCGACACGATCCTGGAAAAGTCTCCAGATGCCGTCGTTTATGGTAAGCCTCGCTTGGCGATGGAAGACCTCCCTACTAACTACATTTCAAGACACTCGGGTACATGGAAGGCCGGACATGGTCAAATTGACGTACCGGCTTGTTCAAGAGTTCAAAGCAGAGGCGGTTTGCATTATTTCGAATCCAACACTCACTCAGAAGGTAGTCTATGGTATGACGAGCAGGGGCATTCCAGCGTTCGGAGCCATTTGGGATTCATGAAGACGAAACTGTGCTGACCACACTGATCCACCCTAATTTGTAGTTAATATCATGGACTTATGGACTGTAATGATTACGTTCACGGTATAATATACTATACTATAATACTGGTCTACGCGTCTAGCACTTCATGGAGTTATGAGCTTTTGGATGGGTTGGTCAGATGAGATCTGGCGTTTCTGGTAAAATTAGACGGTGGGCAACGATGGTGGGATGAGCACACCCGCATCTGCCCTCGCTCGAAGACAAGATTATGCGTGGGTTCACAAGGCACCAAGGCGTTACCTACTAATTCAGGCATGGGGCTCGGAGCCGGGGTTTAATATGCTCCCTTGGTTGTAGGGGCATAGGTCAAGGCATCAACAAAATGTATTCTGATTGGAAGATCGAGTGCACCCCGATTTCTAGTTTTTCTGTCGTGGACTTACGATAGTACTCCGAGTAGATTTCAAGTTGCCAAGTGACAAGTTCTACAATACTGTACTAGCTTATGTGGTAGCACTGCTCGAGGCAGGATTTAGTACCTCAATTCGAACGACAGACATGACACACCATTGTCGGCATCGCTGGACTCTGAACGATCAAGACGTTACACTAGATAGATACAATTTCAGTGATGGCCAATGCAATTCAGGACTAGTCGTACTCTGTTCAGACCTCGCAGATGTCAAAAAGGAGAGCCCTCCCGAACCGAACCTTGATATTCTCACACAGCCTAGGTGATCTGGGAGCCAGACTCACCGTTTCGGTATGGCTGCTTCCACTGTAACCGTAGGCATTGTTTTGGCTAGACGATCAGATGCAGCTACTGGAATCCGAGTGGGTCGTAAAAGATGAATTATGAGTCGATGCACGGTCCGTCTAGCAAGTACGTTGCAAATGTGATATGAACCGAGAGCGTGGCACCACCTTGAACTGGAATGTATCCGAAGAATTCAATGGCCAGTGAGTGGTAAGAGGTGCACAATATTATGATCCTGGAGTCTTGACTTGTCCGATTTCTATGACAGGAATGACCAGTCGACTCGGCTGGGATCCAAGGTTCGTTTGATCGACCTATTCTTGGTATCTCAACGTCCTCCGACCGGGATAATGGCGCCATCTCAACGCAAAAAAACATGGACTCACCGACCAAGTGCAGTAATGAATGCAAGTGTCAAGTGTTGATCTCAGCTGGCGATCAATAGTGCAGTTAAAACAAATGATAGCAATTGAATCGACTAATAACAGCAAGACCCTGGACGAAAGGAGACTTGTAACGATGTCATAGTCATAATCAACCAAATCTCTGCCGCTCGATGACTGATTTCTGCCTAGAATCTCGGGAAACGCGCCTATTCAGGAGGTCAATCTATTCAACCATGGTGACATTTGACCCAATGACTCACCAGTAGTATTCCATCACATCACTCTGGCCAAGCTTGCGAAGGAAGTTCTCGTCGTGTGTGATGATGATAAGCTGGAAGTTGGCATGGTTCTTCCTCTCGTTGATGATACTGCAAAAGGATGAGCCCCATTCGTGCAATATTAGAACGCTACTTACTCTATCAAACTAGCCGCTAGTGCATCGATATTCTCGACATCAAGGGCATTAGTAGGCTCGTCAAGCGCCAGTATTCCACAATTTTGACCAAACGAGTCGGACAGGGCAAGCCGAATGATGATAGATGCTAGCATCTTTTGCCCAGCCGAACAACGCCCTCGCATGTCCATTTCTACTTGGTCTTTCGTCATCACGACCTAAAATATATGAGCTTTGGCGGCACGCTTGGAAGACCACTGCTGACTCTGTAATTATACGAGCGCTTAGAAGCACCACCTTCGCTATCATAACGGATCCGAATTCCATCGATGTCTTCAGATATGACCATTTCAGATTGCATCGAAAATGCGACGAACTATGCATACCAGTGCCTTGGTACGTCTTGTTCCAAATGTGACGCATTGTATCATTTACTTCTTCCATCTTCAGCAAATGATATTTCATTATTGCGCTATACGTTCAGATTTGGCGACGGTTTGCATGTTGAGGAAGGAAAAAGGCCTACTTGTCTAGTGCTTTGCCGTATTTTTCAAGGTCGTTATTAGCCATATCAGACATCTAAGCTAATCAGACAGTACTCGCCACGATAACGTGGGGACTTACCTTGACCCTTATTAATTGATCAGTATACTTCTTGCCAATGTCTTTGTAGTCTCCAAAATCTTTCTCGAGGGTTTGGAGTTGGGCTCTTAGTGAAGTCAGCTCGCCACCAATATGAGCGCTCTGAATAGATATTGTCAATTGGAATGTCACAGGAGATGTGAAAAGACGACCTTTTGCTGCATCTCGTTCTCCCTGTCCTTTTCTGGTTGATATTTCTCCTCGAAGTTGCGTTTCGCTTTGGCAGCCCCCTCCAAGTCGCAAGTGTCTATCGCATCCTGAGTCTGCTGGATGTCACTTTGCAACTTCCTGATACGGCGATTTTCACGCAGATTGGTCAAGGCGGCACCTCCTTCATTAATCTCTTTGTCGAGCTGAGCAATGTTCTTTCGTATTTGCTCGATGTCGAGCCCTAGTTCACGTATTCTTGTTTCGTAGCGTGTTATGGCGTCAGCACAGTCCTGAAGCTTTTTGCCGCGCCTGTCTCGAGTATAACTGAACCCAAATAATCAGTGTTTATTTATAGCACTTGAAGCGGAAGGACGCTCACCGCTCAATATGCTTGCTGGCATCCCCAAGTTTGTCAGAACTTTTACTGAGTTCTTGAGCTACTTGCTGGGCCTCGGAGAGCTTGGCATTGAATTCTGCCTGCGTGGCTTGATGCTCTCGATCGAGAGTGTCAATAGGACCCTGGCCTTCCAATATTTGCGCGTCCAGTTCCTAGTGCGGCTAAACAAATCCGCTGTTTGTGAAGTATGTGGGGCCTACCTTCAGCTGACTTATTACAGATGTCATTTCCAAGCGCATAGCATCGACGCCCTTTTGCAGAGATTCTTTTTCTCTAACTAGGCTGCGCAAGTCTGTTTCGCGTAGTTGTAGCTGATGAAGTTCAGTCTCCTGCGATCGCAGAATATTGTTCCGGCGTTCCCGATCACTTTGAAGATTCTGCCTTTCCTTTTCTGTGTTTCGCCTTAAAGCGTTATCAGCAAAATGGCAAAAAAGAGAACCAAAGTACAATTTATGCTCACAACTCCGCAGACAACTGGTCTAATTCTTGTTGGACATCGTCAGCTGTTTTCTTGGTCCCCGTGACAGCCAAAGAATTTTCGACGTTCGATATATCTTTCCGAAGATCATTGCAGTCATTAAAAAGCCTCGAGACGTTGACTGCATGCTGTCGTAGCGATGAAAGATCCCTCAACACCTTCTTGAGTGCTTGTAATTTCTCATCAGCCTGAGTTACAAAGATTAGACAGATTGACTTGAAAAGTTATTATGATACCTTTTCGGAACTCTCAGCCAGAGTTGGCAGCAAGTTATTCTGGTCATGAATTTGCCCCTCAAGGGAAGGAATGTCTACCGCTTTCAAGCGGTTGACGGTACTCTCGCAGGGCATTAACTCTCGGTATCCTTCGAGCCCAGTCTCCCAGTATTTCAAGTCATCCTCGAACGCAGACCGAGCTTTTGGATCGGTCTGCTTTATCTTTTCTTCAAGCTACGGATTGTACGGTTGGTGAAAGGCCTACGCGACAAAAGACATAGCTACGCACGTAACCTTCGAAAGTCTTTAACTCTTCGTCCGTCATGTGCCTGTTGCAGACTTGACAAGTGTGCCTGGTTTGGCCATAGGAAAGCAACTTCTGGTAGAGATCTGAACTCTCTGAACTCTTAGAGAGCGACCTGCCAAACATAAGATCAAATGATGAACCTTCGTTGGTTACAAGACGAACTCTCGCAAAAAGTTGATCTCCTCAGTTATATCTTTAATGGCTAAATCCACTGAGGTGTATTCACGATCGTGCCCCTTGAGTCCATCTCTCAGCTTCTTCTCCAGCGCTGGACAAGGTTAGTCAGAATATTGTTGGATGCAGCATTTTCTTACCTCTCAATTCCTCGTGCTTTGCTTTCAATTGGTTCTTTAGTGAAGATGAACTTGCCTCCAAGTCATGAAGCTTCCGATCAGCAAGACTACATTCTGCCTCGAGATCGGCAAGCGTTCTCTCCGTTTTCCTGGACAAAATGAGTGGAACTATATGCACTTGAAGGGGACTACAAACAATATGCTTGCATTTACATCACTTTCCATCGTTTCGGCGCTCGGGTCCTTTCCTACCAGATTGGAAAATTTTGCTTTGGAAATCTGCAAACTGAGAAGCATGAGTTGACGAGTTATACAAATGTTATGTGCTTACATATTTCTCATCTCTCTATCCTTCGAAGTTAAGTCCCTTTGGTGGAGCGTCAGCTTGGCCCGTGCGTCCGATTGCAAACTGAGAGTCCTGATCTCCTGCGTGAGGTCGTCTCGCTTGTCCTCCATCGAACGAACTTTGATGTTGAGCTCTGTTATACGATCTTCATGCTTCACGGAGGCGATATCCATCTTCAACTTTTCGATGCGGTCCTTTTTCCCCTCTATATCCGAAACAACATTCAGCAAGTCACTGTCCAACAGCTCGGCTGCCTCCAATTTAGTCTCTGAGGATGAAATGTCCGACTGTAGCTTTGACTGAGATAAGAGTAAGTGTAGATTCTACACGGACGCGCGGAACGCATACAATTCTGCTACGGTTGTTCGCTCGTTGTTGTTTGCATCTTTCCAGATTAGCATGCAGTTGCCGGGACTTTTCGTTATAACTGGCATTACTCTGAAGAATTTCATTCTGCAGCGTGACTTGCGTGAGCCCAGGATCCGAAAATGAGTCCATTTAGATCAAGCGTACCTGGATACGATCAACCTCAGCATTTTGCTGAACCAAGAGAGAGCTCAGCTTCGTCGTGAAATCCAAGATTTTATCACGCTCAAGAGGGGACACATCGAAGCCACGGATACCGTATTGTGCGGCAATCTCGCGGATAAGAGCCTCACGATCTAGTACTCGTTCTTCTTGTGCCTAAAATTCTCAATCAGGGAACATTTGATTAAAGGACCTCCTCCTTTACCTTAGCCTCCGCGATCAATTGGCCATGTTCCTCGTTGAGCTCTACATGCTTCTTTCGAGCGGCAGTGAGTTCATCGTCTTTATCTTGTTCATTGGCTTCCTCGCGGCGTCGGACATTCCGCTGTTCGGCGATATGAGAGTTGAAGTTCTTGATACGCTCCGCCAATTGCTCGTCGGTGTCTGAGAAATTAGGTCGACAAGCATGTCTCCAACCATTGATGACGTACCATTCGTCTCCTGCACATTCGGACGCAATTCTGCAAGCTCCTCTTGATACTTCAGCTTCTCTTTTTCAAGGTTCTCAACCCTTATATATATTTCCCGGAACTTGGTAGCTCCCTCCTCAAACTTCCGATTCGACCGCGCCAAAGCTTCGTACATTTTCTTGGTTTCCTGATATTCCACCTCCTTCCTGGCTATGCTGGCGCTCATATCAGAGACCCGAGCCTTGAGCTTGTCCGCATGACCCTTTTCGCGGGCCAGCGACTCGAGACGCTCCTTCTCGGTCTTCAGCTCAGCGACACGCTCCTTTCTAAGTGCCTTGATTGAGTCAAGAGCTTTTGTATATCTATAGGGACATGCCAAACGTGTTAGCGGTCGGCAGAAGTAAGGTGCCCTCTTACCGAGTCGCCTCGAATATGTCATCGAATTTCTTTTTCAAGATCGAGGGTTCAGCCAGCGGCCAGTACGAATCCTCCTGGTGACAGAATATGACGTTTTCCAGAACGGCTTTTGAGACTCCCAATAGATGAGGTATTTCGACATCCATCTCTGCACATTTTGTTGAGATGACAGCGCGCTGGTAGTCCTTGAATCAGGCGAAAGTCCACGTAAGACCGTGCGACAAACCTTGCCAGACTTCTCCGGATTCCCATTATCAAGAGCCAAAATACTCTCTAACGTCTTCACGGTCATGCCAGCCGTCTTCTTCATTGTAACAGACACATTACGGACAGCGAGCATTCGCTGTCCGTTAGCAGCATAGAAACGCAACTTCACTTGCGCCTTCACTTCCTTCTCGTTTGCCATCTTGGGGTCATGGATGAAGGCACCTCCTCGCGTCCCAGGTGGCTGGTCACCCGTTGTTGCGTATTTCAAGCACTCAATTACCGTAGTCTTCCCACTGCCATTGTGGCCAACAATGACAGTAACAGGAGAGAAAAACTCTATAACAGAGAGGCTTTTGTCGTCAAACGAGCGGATTCCACGGATGGCAAGCTTGTTTAGTGTTGACATGGTACCACAAGGTCAAGGTGGAAGACTCCTGGTGAAAGTTCAAAGTTCTGAGGCGAGGCTGTCGCGTCACATCACGTGAGGCAGAACTCCACGTGACCGCTGTGTGATTACATAATATGATATAGAACAGAAACGTAAAGAACAGAGTAGAAGACTCAGATCACAATTCAATGTCAAGATGTATCAGTTAGGTGCGGAGTTCGAGTGGTGTAATTTTCAGTCAATTGTTGTGGGTTGATGCAACCCGAAACCGAGTCTGCAAGTACTGTACTCTAGTGCCGGGTGACTGAAAGACCCCGAGGGTCGTGAAAGGTCCATCACGATGTGAGAAGTCCATCAGCTCTGGGCGGGGTGGGAATTTCAACGTCGTTTAGCCATTTGCAAGGTCAGGTTGTCGATGTACATTTGCAGGGTGGCGTTTCCAGACGACAGTTTGTCCATGTCCTTCTCAACAGTCTTCACACGCTCCAAGAGCACTGAGATAATAAAAACATGTGAGATACGGCCATCCCCGCACCACGAAGGTTCGTGTGTGCAAATACCTCTCAGGTCGTCCTGATGAGCGACAATATCCCTGCTGTGCATGAGTAAAGCAGTGTCAGTTATTAAAAGCTCTCGTACTTGATGACCTGTTCTTTCTTCATTGCATCTTTAATGAGATCGTTTGTTGGGATACTCTCGGATGTGCCCCACCCGGCTTGGTCGTCGAACATTGTCAATGCTAAGTACTAAGTACGCGCAATGATCAACCAAATTGGGCTAACTAATGACGCGTCCCGTGTTCCGAGTTCAAGTCTTCAAGCCATCAGTTAATTCCCACCCGCTCAACGATGCCTTTGACCGAGCGGTCCACGATTCTCGCATTTAAAGCTGGGCGTGCATTCCGACGCGAAGGTACTAATACCGTCGAACCAAGCCCAGATAAGGGTGCCATTGTCATTGAACGAGGAGAGGATGAACTTCTCCACTTTATGTGGAAGAACAGGGTTACCGAAGAGACAGAAGAGGTTTTGACTTCTCCCATTACATCTGATGATATTCTGATTGTTCATACTCTAGGATCTCATCTTGTTTGCGACCGATGCCACTTTCGTATCTGTTCCGCAAGCGAATGGTCGCGTGTACGTTCTCAAGTTCTCTTCTTCTGACCAAAGGCACTTCGTGAGTGTAGCCACAACATAATATGGAGTCTTTATTTGTTGACTCGTGTTCCCCAGTTTTGGATGCAGGTACTGATTTGCTCGGACTAAGATGTTTAATACCGCCCCACTCATAAGGAATCTAGGATGCGTCTAGCGAACGCGACGAGGAGTTTGCTTTTCATGTCGATAGACTCCTCCAGATTCCCGGATACATTCCGGTGTGGGGTGTAACTGAAAGCACTTCACAGACGCCCGGTGGGTCTACATCTGCCCAATCACCTGCTCAAGCATCGTGGGTTTCAACCGTGCCGCCTTCTTGAGGCTACTCTGAGCTGTGTCATTTTCAGTGCCAATCAACCAACCCCTGAGCAGCTCTTTCAGCTGCGCACGTTGATACAAACTCAGATGTCAGGAGGTGCCACTGTGGAACTAGGTGAGTTCGGTCATGTTGGCACCTACGCTGTACTTACGACAATGAAACACCAGATCCATTTCTCGCGGACGTGCTTACTGCCGATAATTTGGATCCACTTTTTACTTCTCACCCAGAGATCGTCGAGTGCATATTCCCGCACCTGCCGCCTGACCTGCCTACAAACCCCTCCCCAGAAGTACTTTCACGAATAGTGTCTTCGCCACAGTTCCGAAGTGCGGTGGCATCCTTCGACCGTGCTTTGCGCACTGGGTTGTTGTCCAGTCTGGTACATCAGCTGGGGCTACCACGGGAGGCTGGAAGAGGTGTAGATGCATTTCTGAGGGCTGTGCGAGAGCAGGCACGTGGGGATAGACCAGAGGGTGAAAACATGGATACAGACTGAACGATTATCCAAACTGATTGTTGGCAACAATACAACAGACTGATGGTCATGACAAATAATGGGTGTCTATCCGAGATTTGGGTGCCGCAAATAACAATCAAATCATAATAACAGCGCGTTTCAGTGACTTCGATTGGAGAGCCACTGGAGGACGATATCTCTGCCCAAAAGGTCAGACTGAACCGCCATTAAGCCTAGCTTAAGAGACGTACAAATTGTGCTGGCTTTTCATAGAGCACTAGAGAGATAAGTCAGGACACATGTCACCCATCGACAGCTTCAACATACCGAATAGCACTGAAGTGACAGCCCCTTACTGAGCAACATGTCGCCATGGAACGGCTGCACTCACCGAAACTGGACGTCCTGTTATCTTGTCAAGTTGCCTAACAATGTTTGTCGGCGGACGTTTTTCATGGTATACATTGAATACACTCACAAAGCTCGTATTAGGCCTTGGACATCAGTGTGCCCGTGAATGTCATTTTTGTTACCCAGCTTAAGGCAATGAGCTTATAATAAAATGACACGGACTAAGGCTCTGACCACAAGCAATGGAACCCCAGACAGGGAGGGCTGAGAAATGAGGGCGTGTAGCTCAAATCGTGCTGTCTCGAATTTGTCGCGCTGCAATGTGAAGTGGTCAGTTATGGGCAAATTCTTGATTCTTGGTACAATAAACGTACATCAGTTGAATCTACCACGAAGCTAGGAAGCCAGGATCAGAAGTGAAAAAGAGGAGAGCCCGCTGTGCCGTACACAATCGCGTCAACTCCATGACAGTAGCGCTCCCACATTGAGCGGAACTTTGGCTGGCCTGTGCGGGCGTTGAGGATGTAACGTGCCGACTCACTAATCGCCCTATGAGAATTGGCGGAAGTAATCCGTACCAGCTACATCCCATATCTTGAGGACGACATTCCCCTTTCTTACTTTACGAAAGTTGAATGCTACGGTTGGTACGACGTCTTCGCTCCACTATTGAGAAATGAGAAGCGGCTAGACGACCATACATTCGATGGAGGGTTAGACGTACCTGCCCAGATCCAATTACATTCACAAAGGATGTCTTCCCGGAGGCCTGGAAGCGATAGTAGGCAAGACACAAGTCCTTGTGGACTCGGAGTGGAGCACATACCTGTAGGCCAACAACGGCTATCTCCGCCGCCTTGGTAAAAAATAGGCTGTAACGAGTAAGAGTCTGATTGACAATACCGTCACTCAGTCCGCAAGGCTCACCCTGCTATCCATTGAAAGATGGAGGAGAAGAAAGTTGCCATAGGGAAACGCTGCAGCGGAAATGTCAGAGATGGTCCGGAACGACGGCCCGAAAGTCAGATGCGTTCAAGCGTCCGCTGTCCGGCTCTTTCATTCAGCTTCTAACCTTTCATCATTCACTAATTGGAATGCTCACAAATACGCATTGTCGGTTGCGTTTTCCGCCACTACGCAAGTTTTATGTCACTCGCGTTGACACCGTCAAGCTGGATCCTTTGGTTCAATTTGCGTCATCAAAAGCGAAGGTTAAGGCAACCCCGGCACGGCACTCGCAGCTCAAGCTCAAGGGCAAGAAAGCACGGAAGCGAAGTGAAGGAAAAAGAAGCAGAATCGAATCTACTCCTGCCTCGACCGAGTTCTCTTCACTTTTACAGAATCGTAATCAAAGCACTCCACACCGACATGAAGTTGGAGGAGAGAGCACGAGGTCGCGTGCATCCGGCACGGAGTGTGTAACACAACCATTGGCCAGCGAAAACGATTTTGCTAGTGGGTCTCCTTACCTTTCCAAGCGTTTCTCTTCATTTGGCCGCCTAGAACACCCCATTTCGGATGGCGATAGAGAAAACGCACCACACCTACAAAGCTCAATATCGTACTCGCGTTGTGTGGACGGTGCGATTAGGCCACGTGGCGTCGTCGGTTCCATCCTTCGAGGTACTTGGCATTACTTCTAGCCATTGTTCATCGGAAACTCAGTCCGCTTAGATGTACAACCACTATCCCCTCAAAGCCCCATAGCCAATCTAGCACACGGTTTAGAGCGCGTCCTTTTCAAGTGAGAACTTCAAGGTCAGATCACTTTGTATGTGCTCACTTCACAGTCCAGTCCTGGTGTTCAGTGGTTACAAGACCCTCGATCCCATGTGTACAGTTTCACGACTTGGCTCGAAAAAATCATCCCTATTAAGAACTTTGCATTCGAACGCCTGCCAGGTTTCATACCAAGCTCGCGTGACCAGGTTCGCCCCCGTGCTTTCGTAGAGTCCAACGCTGACACCATTCCTACAGGATCTTTACTCTGTGGCAAAACGCGAAGGTGGAAAATACGCCGGATCCACCTCATCCATGTCAGGTCTACTCAGCCAAATCTACTACCTCATATCTGGCGACAAGCCCATTAACACATCCAACCTCAGCGACTACTTCAGGACTCAGGTGGGGCATATAAATAATACTACGATCAACACGGGCTGATTATTGTCTTAGCCCCAAACGTTCACACCTGGCCAAAGAGGAGCGACTTCCGTTATACTAAATTACCGTGATGGCGTATACTTGGTTGACAGTGCTAGCGACCGAGTCCCAGGGTTTTCGGGGAAAAATATTCTAACTTGGATGGTATGACATAGGTGTTGCCTTGTTTCTGTCGCTAACACTGACGTAGGGCATACTACTCGAAAAATTTCTTACGCATTCACCTACTGATTTTTTGCGACTCACGCGCTCTTTCGACATTTCGACAGCCCCCGCAGCAGAGTTTAAGCGCGAGGCTTACCGATATGCAAAGGTAACCTCGAGTCATGTGTTACCTCCTCTTTCATCATATTTCCTCCTAGTCAGACAAGTTCGTTTTGCGTTCGCAACTCGACTGTGTCGACCATCGCCTTCCTGGGACTGGAGTATTCGACATAAAGACGCGCGCCGTGATGACTATACGGCATGATTTACTCAACTTCGAAGAGGGCTCTGGTTATCAACTACGCACCCTCCACGGTCTTGTTGAAAGCTTTGAGAAAGAGTACTATGATCTCATTCGATCTGCGTTCCTCAAGTACAGGTGAGTTCTTACTGGGTTAGAGTGGAAGTAATATATCGGCTTATGGTGTACGCAGTTTTCAAGCACGCATAGGCAATATGGATGGGGTGTTCGTTGCTTATCACAATACCAAGAAGATTTTTGGATTCCACTATATCCCATTGTCCGAGATGGATGCTCGTCTTTTTGGAGAAGACGCCGTCGGCGATGCTGTGTTTGAAAGGTGCTTGTCGCTGCTTGAAGTAATACTGGAAGAAGCCACACGTGAGCTCCCACATCAGGTATGCTCGGGGTATAAGCCGCTTTTCTGTTTTGGCTCATAGTTTCGCTTACTAGTCCATACGTCTTACCGCGGAAAAACACGAGGACGAAGATTACCTGAAAGTATTTCTGGAGCCTACAGACTGGGACGAGGGACTACATGGTTCAAGACCCGTTATCCAGCTAGATGTACGGACCAAGAGTTACATCGATGCTATGGCGGCGAGTGGCCCCACCGCTGTCGAGAAATCGAACCTGCCATGTGCGTGGCATCGTCACTACTTTTTGTCAAGTCCAGTCCCACTAATCGTTTGTACGATGCAGGGACCGTACGTTGGACCGTCTCAAAATCAGCCCTTCATCCGCGTATCATACGTGCGAATCTCGCTGCTGCGCAGAAACGCGCTTTCCACCCATTTTTCCTCCCGACGGGTGTCGAAATCCAGGATATGAAGAAAGTCTGGCATGGACTCCAGTTCAACCCCGCAGCACCTGTGCACGTACCTTTCAACGAAGAGTTTTTCCGCCCGGCTACGAGGAGCGTGCAGATATTACGTCAACTCGCCCAGAAGGGACAAAGTTACCTCGATTCTGCTGCGCCCAGGCAGAGAGGCAGAGATAAGTTCGTTCTGGGCCTCCCCAACGATGCTCGTGAAGTGGCCTCGTTGCTAGTGCAGGCTCATGCAGAGCCACGCAGTTGGCCGTTTCCAACGCGGAATGTTGCTGAAGGCGCTTCCCGTCTTGTTGACACCACCACCACCACCAGCTGCCTCCCTGCCGAACCTCTAAGGGAACCGGACACGCCGTTGGTTGTGGCCGCTGCTACTTACCAAGACCAAGAACTGGCTAGGAGAGGCGTAGTTCCACAAATCATGGCACAGCAAACAGCGAGCCCGTCTAGCCTAAGCGTCGAAGTCGGTGAACAGTCCAGTCAGACCACAGAACAAGCAGACCAATCATTTCTGGCCTTTACACCCTCGGATACCAACACCGCCGGAAGCCATGATTGCGTCTCGGAATCGACTGTGGCTCATCTGGAGGAAATGCTGTCAGAGGACCAACGGAGAATCATGGGAGACCAGGAGGACCAAGTTCCCATAGACCAACTTTCCATAGACAGTACCCGCAACTTGGCTGAGTCCTAATTGGGGTATTTTCTCATGCTGAGCCCGCACAATCACGAGCACACCCTAGATATTGCATAATTATTCTATACATACATATTTTCCACTCCCCGATGCCTGCAAGCATTCCCAATACAGCAAGCTTCATCCAGCCTAAGGTTTGTCCAAAAAAAAAAAAAAAGAAAAAAAGAAAAAAAGAATTGCTTCTTGGCAACCGTTATCTTATTGGACCAACTAACCGCCACCCAAGACGCGCATGATGCCAAGACATCTGATACGCCCAGAATCTGTTGTGGCAGTGGCGACTGCCGAGAGAGTTCTTTGATGAGAGTTGTCAAATCTAGGCTGGTGAAACAATATTAGACATCAAGGCATTGCTTACCGCTACTAATGGAATTGGTTCGCGCCCCGTGTGAGCCACAGCAGCATTACAGTCCGGCCGCAGTGTGGATGCTATGGCTTTGGCCTACCGATCACTCTTGGGCTCCATCACATCAGGAAACCTACCTGTTCTTAGCGACTGCTTAGCGATCACTTAGCAACCTTACAGCAACCGGATTAGGCATTTCCAGGGGTAATTGCCTAATCCAGTTGCTGTAAGGTCCCTAAGCGATTGCTAAGCAGTCGCTAAGAATGGGTACATTTGCTGATGCACCTGTAAAGATGCGTGAGCATCGCAACGCAACCTCGTCATGTCTTCACCAATTCGAATAAGAGTGCCCACGTCCCCAAGTACAAAAGAATACAGAAACTGCTCCTGTTAAATTCTACGAATGCATCCTTACTTGCTCATAATACTAGAGCTCCTCGCTGGCCCGTACGCAGAGCCCTCTACCTCTGCATCCGGCTCTCCCTCTCCGTCATTGTCTCCCTCGCGGCGTTCTTCCTGCACGCGCATGCGCTCGCTCTCACGATCCTCGGTGCGCTCAATCTGGTCGCGCATCTGCGCGACCTCCTCGTCGACACGTTGAGTGACGCGCTCAACGCCAGCGGCTTCGGCGAGCGACACACGTGCACGATGCTTTGCGAGATGTGCAGAACGTCGCGGAGGACGCTTCAACCGACGGCGGGCCACCATTACCGGGACGGAGCATTTCTGAATTAGATAGTGCGAGGTCGAGCCAAGAATGATGCTATTGGGGGTAGCCTTGTTAAGCGCTGGTACGCTGAAAAAAATCGGATCTGTGTACCCTTTCAATTGACTGACACCTCGAGAGCCCACAACGAGCATTAAAGGTTCGACGTGATCAACAATGTCTGCCAGACCCAGACAAAGCAGTTTAGTCGCAAAATTCGCTTATGATAAGTGATTAGATCGACCCACCTAGAATCATGTGCCTGGCATTCTTCGCATGCCAAGCCTCGCAGGAAATTCTGACATTCAGCCGGGTCCGCTGAAGAAGACTCGTCGCTTGACGACACAAGATATAAGCAAGACCTTGGCGCTAAAAGATGACGTAAGAGAAAATGATTCATTTATCCCAGTACGTGATGGCAGGAGGAACATACTTCTTGTTGGGAGCGTAGCTTTGTAGCACGATCCCCTGCGGCTGGGGAAGGCGGGTCAACTGTCAAGTCGCTTGTCAGCTAAGAGCGGACGAGGGGCACATTGGGGAGGAAGACTAATTTCCTTTGCTTTCGTTTTCCGACACCGTAACAATCAACCTGAATTCTCATTAGT
>WNFR01003191.1_pt1 | contig 22034 bp, 22 predicted proteins | sample 5400221 | NCBI WGS metagenome assembly WNFR01 (sample SAMN13153357, study PRJNA577476) | soil metagenome | isolation source: 40 cm soil under Madrone tree | place: USA:California | collected 2016-06-14 | reverse complement strand
ACTACGCCCTCAGATCCATGGAGGAGGTCTACGCAAAGCTTGAGGACGCTGCACTCTACATCGAACGCAATCCGGACCTCGTTAAATCCATCACTTCGTTCCCCTACATTGCAAGGTCAATCTGATATGGAAACGGTATAAGGTCCGCTACCGCTTCGTTGGTGATGGAAGCCGTGATGATCGTCCCTTGCCCGATATCAATGCTGACATGTGATGTCGTCGCGCCTGCTTTCACGGCGACAATCTTGCCTTTGAGTTGATTGCGTGCACTGATTTTCATCGTGGTCTCCGGTCGTGAGTTACGGTGATCTGCGATTGGGCCGTGTGCGTCTTCGCTCACTGGCAAGGCTTGTACCACATGGCGCCGGATTGCAAACAACGGCGCGCTCGCTGTGTTCCATCCACTATGCGCGTTTGGCCTCCAGCGCGACGCTCTTGAGGACGGCGTAGACGGGTGTTACTACCATGCCCGGGCTGTATATTAGCCGGATATAGTGAGGGGTCCAAAACTTCTAGCGCAGATCGGGCGTTAAGGCACGGTCGAAACTGAAGGTGAGGCCTTCATGGCATTGCAGTCGACGGAAGCGCCGTCACTTGCCGCACCACAAGCCTGTTTGGCCCACGACGGCTCGACACTGCTGTCCGTCGAGAAGGCGTGCACTCGCATTATCGAGGCAATCAGACCGCTCAGCGTAGTGAGGATCGGACTCGGCAGCGCTCTGGGACGCGCGCTTGCTGAAGACATTGTGGCCTCGCGCGCCCATCCACCAGCGGCAGTCGCGGCCATGGATGGCTATGCGATTCGTTCCGCGGACGCATTGAGCCTTCCCGTGAAACTGAGAAAAGTCGGTGCATCCAAAGCTGGAGCGAGATTCGAAGGCAAGCTTCTGGCCGGAAATTGTGTAAGGATTTTTACCGGCGCTACGCTCCCTGATGGTGCGGATACGATCGCATTGCAAGAGGATGCAAGTGAATTTGGTGACAACGTAGAAATCAGAAGGGTTCCGGAGCCAGGTCGGCACATCCGACCCGCCGGTACCAACTACTCAGCAGGGCAGCTCTGCCTCACGAAGGGCCGCGTATTGACGGCCCGTGACATCGGTGTGATCGCCTCATGCGGATATGCCCTCGTTCCGGTACGTCGCAAACCGCGCGTCGCCATCTTGGCTACCGGCGATGAACTGGTCGACCCTGGCGGATCTCCGGGGCCTGACCAAATTTTTGGCTCGAACAACGCAGCAATCGCCGCAGCGGTTGCGGCCTGGGGCGGCGAGCCTATAGATCTCGGTATCGCGCCGGACCGGATCGAAGCCATTGCAGCAGCTATCAATGGCGCAATTGGCGCCGATCTATATGTGACGACTGGCGGCGCTTCTGTCGGCGAGCATGACTTGGTGCGAAAGGCCCTTGCGACTCGGGGCTTCACGCCCGGCTTCTGGAAGGTAGCGATACGGCCAGGCAAGCCAGTCATTTTCGGAACAACAGGGGAGATGCCCGTTCTCGGCCTGTCCGGCAACCCAGTCTCGGCGCTCGTATCCGCGCTAATATTCCTGCGTCCTGCCATAAGGGCCATGCTGGGTCTGCCCGCAACGCAAACGATCTTCGAGCAGGCGGTGCTTGGTGCGGCTATGCCGGAGAATCAGCTCAGGGAAGACTATGTTCGGGCTCGCCTCGAGCGCGGCCCCGACGGTAAGCTTATCGCCGTTCCGTTTCCGGCCCAGGACAGTGCAATGCTCTTGACGCTGGCAAATGCCGACGGGCTCATTCGCCGCCGGCCCCGCGCTCCGCCCGCGTCGAAGGGAGCGCCGATTGACGTGATCGTATTCGACCACTTGGATAGTCCTTTTTGATCGTACGCGGGCACCTGCTGTTGCCCATTGTCTGTCAAAATCCGCAAGCACGGCGCGCAAGGACTATCAATCCGCGCACGGTGAGCAGCCAGCTCCATAGCAGCATGATTTGGGGCGTGTCGTTCGCACTTCATGAGCAGGCCGTCATTGATCCGCGGTCTGGCGGTCTGATGAATCCGAATTTGGGCCAATACCACATCCCGGTGAACGCGACGTACCCTCGCTCGAAGCGATCCCTGTCGATGAACACGACCCCACACGTAAACGCGCTTGGCATCAAGGGCGTTGGTGACATAGGGGATCACACCGACACGGCCGGTGCGGTCGCGAATGCTGTCTCACGCGACTGGAGTCCGCGTGCTCGAATTCCCGATCACGCTTGACCGTTTGATCGGGCTTCCATTGTGATCAAAAAGGGGCTCCCGCTGAAAATGAGCTCCATCTCGCCGGTATGACGCAAGCGAAAGGCTGTGCCGGTTGGATCGTCGTAGCCGCTTTTGCCCTGATCAGTGACGTAGAGGTCGCCGTTGGAGCCAAAGTGCAGATCGTTGAGGCCCTTGAAACGTCCGTTGCTGCTTCGATCCCGTATCAGAGTTCGCGCTCCGGTCTGCGGATCAAAGGCCAGGATGCCGTTTCGATGGTCGGCGACAAAAATGCGCCCGTCTCTGTGAATCTTGAGGCCATTGGGGATCCCGTCGTATTCGGCAAACACCGTCCAGGTGCGGTCCGGCGCGATCCGGAGCACGCGGCCATGTGCGAGGTCGACGCAATACAGATTGCCTGCGCGATCGAATGATGGCCCTTCCAGGAAGGAGTGAAGCGGACCTGCGCCCCGCTCCTCCACCCAAGCCGAATATTTTTCGGTCCGATGCAGCGCGGTCGGCAGCCGAGCATAGATTTCCGTCTCGATGACCTGCGGCGCGGGATACAGGATGTCCTCCCTTGGTTGGCCCACTTTGATTTCATTCGTCCTCAGTCGATCACGACAAGCGCATCCACTGCCGCCACTTCGTCGGTGCCGAGCTTCAGGGGATTGACTTCGAAGGTGAAGCGATCCCACGGGGCAGTCGCGACAATCGAGGAGAAACGCGCGAGAAAATCGGCAGCGCGCCGCCGGTCGGCATCCGCAAGCAGCGCCGACAGGCGCTCGATCGTCCGAAGCCGTCCGAGCATATCGAATAAATTGCCGATCGCGGAACGCAGTCACCGGCAACGCCAGTCCACCCGAGATCATGTGCTGGACCCAAATCCCCTCGAGCGCCGCGCCCAGCTCCGCAGCGCGGTCGCGCAGCGCGCGATTGGCCCTTGCGACCGCGTCGGCGTTTTCGACATTGAGCTTGACCAGGCCGGCAGCGGCGCGGTGCGTAATCGCTGCAGAGATCGCCTTGATCGCCACCGGGTATCCAACGTCGTCGGCTGCCCGCACTGCCTCCTCCGTAGTCTTTGCGAGGTGGCCTCGCGCGACAGGCAACCCGGCCAATTCCAGAATGCGGGCGGCAATGTCTTCGCAAACGACTTTCCGTGCCGCCGCGATGTCGATGACATCGGCCCAGGCAAACGGCGTTGCGGCCTTCGGCCGATGGCGGATCCGATGCCGCTTGTCCGCGGCATAGCGGACAAGGTGTCCCATCGCACGGATAGCCCGCGCATGCTGATCGAATGCCAAGACTCCCCGTTCGGCAAGGGTTTCTGCGATTCCTGCCGGCGGCGACAGCCAGCTGATGCAGATCGGCTTCTCGGTATTGGCTCGTAGGTCCTCGAACATCTGCAGAAGTTCCGGCCCAAGCGCACCAAATCCCGCGCTCATGAACACATGGCTGTCAATTTCCGACGAATCGATGAGTGTCTTCAGCACGGCCGGGAGCGTCGCGCGGTATTTCCGGTTCGTCATCGACCCGGCGTAAGGTCGACAGGGTTCATGGACGACGCAAGGGGCGAGAGCATCGGCTTCAGGCGCGCGCGGGTCTCGGCGTCGAGCGTCGGCACCCTGAGGCCTTCACGCATGCACTGGTCGGCGGCGAGAACGCCGGAGCCACCCCCGAACGTGCTCAGCAGGACTCGATTGCCGGCCGGCAGCTGGCCCGGGCGCAGCGAGGCCAATTGCAGCGACACGTCCAGCAACTCTTCCGTCGAGTAGACGCGAATGGCCGCAAACTCGCGAAAGATCGCGTCGAAGGCCCGATCGACACCAGCGAGCTTACCGGTATGAGCAAGTGCCGCACGCTCGCTTTGCTCGTTGGCGCCACCCTTCAGAATCACGACTGGCTTGCCGCGCCGCTTCGCTTCGGCGAGCGCTTCCACAAATCGTGCAGGGTCGGACAAGCCCTCGACGTACGTCGCGATCACGCGGGTTCCGTCGTCCTGGGCGAGCGCCTGAATGAAGTCGCCGATCGATAGCGTTGCCTCGTTGCCGCAGCTGATGGTGACGCGAAAGCCGAGCCCAAGCTGTTGGGCGCGGGCATGGGCGGTCACGGCGGTTCCGCCGCTCTGGCTGACGATCGACACCGTGCCCGGAGTCAGATGATCGAATTCCGTCATCAACGAGCTGAACGAGGCCGTCAGCCCGATCGATGTGTTGATGACACCGATGCAATTCGGGCCGCATAGTCTCAAGTTTGTTCCGCGGCAAGCGTCTTCGAGCTGTTTCTGCCGCGCCCGCCCATCTTCGCCGACCTCCGCAAAGCCGCCGGCCCACACGATCGCCGCCGGCGCATCGACAGCGATGCAATCAAGGACAACCTCGGTCACGGTTTCGCTCGGCACCGCCACGATGACGAGATCAGGGGACGATGGCAGCGCCCGCAAACCCGGAAAGCAAGGAAGGCCCGCCACATCCGTCCGTCCCGCATTCACTGGCCAGACCGACCCGCAATAGCCGAATTTTTGCAGAAAGCCGACGGCAAGCCCGCCGAGATTCCCCTCGCGGTCCGAAGCGCCCACGACGGCTACCGAGCGCGGCGCAAGCAGTGGCGTCAGATCGCCGAACGACGCGGCGGCCGGCGCGTACCCTTTCACTTATCTGCCCCTCCAGACCGGCTTGCGCTTCTCACGGAAGGCGCGCGGCCCTTCCGCGCCGTCCTCGCTTTCGGCGGTTTCCTGATCCAGGTGACGAGCATAAGCGACGAGCGCAGGCGAAAACGCCGCGCTCAGCCGATACAGCCGGATCGCGGCACGCACTGCGGTCGGCGAGCTGTCGCAAATCATCTCGGCCAGCTGCTCGGCAGCGGCGATCAACTGGTCCCGCGGCACGACTTTGTTGACGATCGACTGCTGGGGACATTCCTGTGCCGTCAATCGGCCGTTGCACAGTGTGAGATAGGCGGCGGTCGTTCGCGGGAGCATCTCATAGAGATTATGCGCCGAGCCGAGCCTGCCGACCTTGGTGTGGGTGTCGCCGATCCACGCGTCGTCGGCCATGACCCGGAGCTGGTATTGCAGCGCAAGGGTGAGGCCAACGCCGACCGCAAGGCCGTTGATCGCGGCGATGAGAGGCTTTTCGAGATTGACGTCGCTTGGCTGGCCGCCCCCGCCCCAATGAAAGAGCCGATTGTTGGGGTCTTCATGGGGTGTCCGTAGGCCCTTCTTTTGATACTCGGCGAGAAACTTCACGTCGCGCCCTGCGCAAAATGCCAATCCCGCGCCGGTCAAAATACCCGCATAGATGTTGGGATCGAGACCAATGTCCCGCCAGCACGACCGCAATTCGGCATACGCGTAGGAATGGAGTGCGTTCTTCACATCGGGGCGATTAATGGTGACATAGGCGATGTGGCCTTTTTTTTCGTAGACGACATGCTCCAAATTCTGTGGGCTCGTGGACGGATCATAGGGGGATTCATACCGCGGCATCATGGATCTCCGTGTCGTGAGTCACCGGGGCACATGGCTCGTCAAACTCGCGAGAGCGCACGCCGTAGCGTCGTCGAGTTGCGGCTCGCGCGCGGCAAAGTCTTGGCCTCTTCGGCCCGCAATCTTTCGGAAGCCTGGAAAAGGCGTTCGAGTAGCCGCAGCAGCAATTTGCGTTCTCGCGGCGTTAGATCGGACTGCAGCCGATTTTCGCGCTCGCGCCAGACCGGTTGCAATCGCGCCACCAATGCGGCGCCGGTCTTGGTCAATTTCCAGATGCGACGGTTGGAACCAGTGGCAGAAGGGACTTGCTCGACCCAGCCGCGTTCCGCGAGACCGCTCAGCACGCGGCTAACGAGGCCCTTATCCATCGCGGTCAGTTTCACGAGTTCAAGCGAGGACAGACGGCGACGGCTTCCGAGTGTGCTCAACAATCGCATTTCCGGTAGAGCAAGGCCGAACTTGGCCAGGTAGAAGCGCATCGCGCCCTTGCTCAGGGAACTCGCGAGCGCATAGACTCGATAGTTGATGGACTGGTTTTCGTGGCGCAGCGGTGCGACGGTCATGAGCGACGTTTCCCCCGCATGGGGTGTCAAATAGAGATCGATCCAGTTGACTTGTCAACGATGAACGACTTAGGCTGCTAGCTCGCGATCGGGAGGATGTGATGAAACTTCCTCGCCGCAAGTTCTTACGTTTGGCTGGGGGTGCTGTTGCTGTCTCAGCCGCGCCACGCGCGGCGAGAGCGCAGGCCTATCCGTCACGGCCAGTGCGAATCATCGTGGGTTATGCCCCGGGTGGCGGACAGGACATCCTCGCCCGATTGATCGGCCAATGGTTGTCGGACCGGCTCGGCCAGGGGTAAGTTCCTCGCCGACGAAACCGAGAAGTGGGCTAACGTGGTGAAGTTCGCGGGCCTGAAGCCCGACTGATCGCCGCGATGTCGGCCGTGAGTCACGGGCTGCCGTTGCGACCACGTTGTCATCACGACCGGTGTACCCCGGATAGCCGCCGACTTGCCGCACTGCCTAAGTCGGCAGGGTCGGGCCAGATTCGCCCGTGGTGCTCCATCGGCGTGTCGGCTGCTTATGAGGGTGCCGCCAACGAGCGCGTTTTTCTCGTCACGCGCTTAAACTTAGGTTCTATCTAAAATACGGTTCCGGACCACGGTTGATCTCCAGAACATATCCCCCCCAACGGGTACTGTGTGAAATAGCCGCTTTTATTCCTCTCTACTATCCTACTCGTTAGCTGTTGTGATCGGCGATCAATCTTTGTCTCAATGTCCACAACGCCTCCCCCGCTCGCTCCAAAATCAAATTGGGTTGTCAGAGCATAAAAACTTTCTGATACTTCAAGCGCAAAAGTGCCACCATTTAGGAAAGCGGCCTTTTTCGCATTTGGATCAATCTTAACTCTTTCAACACGCCCGTTAAAATAGGTGCATTTCAGAAACACAACGGCCTGCGCGAGCGCCGGGCTTGTTGACATGCCGCTCATAACGAGTAAGCCGAATAATAGAAGGCGTTTTCCTATCTTAGTCTTTAGCATTTGGCCTTCCATTCGTTGCCTGCGGCAGGCCCTGAAAAATGTGGCCGAGAACCGCCTTCAACCAAACCGCGCGGGAGGGGGGGCTTAGTGCTTGCCCAGCACGCGGTGATCGCGTGGCGCGGCGTTACTGCCCGGGCTTTGCGTCGCTCAGCAGCTCCGGCAGCAGGTGCTTCCACCATTTCGCGTCGCCCGAGGTGCCGTGGCCGTTGGTCTCCGGGGACGCCGGGATCTGGTAATAGGTGCCGTTCTTCACGCGCTTGATCTCGCGCGCGACGATACCGAGTTCGACCGGGTTACGCTCGTCGTCGGCCGCGTTGATCGCCAGGACGCGCGCCTTAATCGTCTCCAGCCCCCGCGATGGGTCATAGTCACGCGCCGCGTCATAGGCATAGATATAATCGTTGGCGTCGGCGGTGAACTCTTGCGCTAGCCGCTGCTCGACAAGCTTGTCGGCCAATGCACGCGTCGGCGCCCGGCGGAAGAACGACTGGGTGCCGCCTGCCGTCGCGAGGCTAAAGAAGGTTGCGACATATTTGAAGGTCGGCGGCTCCTCAGTGTAGTTGCCGTTGTTCCAGCCGGGATCGGCCTTGACCGCGTTGACGAGCATGCGGCGCAGAACCCAGTTGCGTCCCGACATGGCGACGGGTTGTGAGCCCATGGGCACCAGTACATCCATAAAGTCGGGATACATCTCGCCCCACATCCAGGCATGCATGCCGCCCATCGACTGGCCGATGATAAGCTTGAGATGCTTGACACCGAGATGCTCGGTCAGCAGGCGATATTGCGCCCGCACCTGATCTTCATAGGTGAATTTCGGGAAGGCCATGCGTAGCCCGTTCGAGGGCTTCGATGATTTGCCCGAGCCCAGCGCATCGGTGACAATGAGGAAGTATTTGTCGGCGTCGAGCGGCTGCCCCGGCCCGAACAATTCGCCGGCGAACTGCGGGCCGAGCATGGTCTGGCCCGAGCCGTTCGAACCGTGCAGCACCAGCACCGGCTCGCCGGTCGGCTCACCGATTGTCACATAGTGCAGCTTCAGCTCGGGCAGGACCTCGCCGGTATGGAAGCGGAAGTCCTTTACCGTCCAATCGCCCGGCTTCTGTTGTGGTTGGTCGGCCGCGAATGCGGTGGTGGCGAAGAGCAGCGCGGCGGCGGTAGAGATCGAAGCGCAGAAGGTCGTGAGGAACATGGTTCAGATCCTCTCTGCCGGATCATAGTCGGGCACGTCAGGTCGTCGGTCAAGCATGATCTTATCCCGAAAAACCGATCTTAGCCGGCGAATTGGCCTCATCCGGTCTGGATCATCGCCGAGCGCGCTTCTATCTGCTTCTCAGGTGGTGTAGCGTGTATGTACAAGTTCAGGGGAAGAGCTCATGCAAAAATTGATCATTGCAGAAGTGCTCGCAATAACCTGCATGTTCGCGCCCGCCGCATGGTCCCAGGCGACGACGCCGGCTCGCCAAACCATCCGATATTTCACGACGCCCTTGGAGAAAGACCCGACGCGTGAAGTAGAGATGGTATCCATCACCGTGCCGCCCGGCGCCGGCAACGAGTTCCATCGCCACCCCGGCGATCAATGGACCGCGGTCCAGGCGGGCGAAGTCACCTTCACCATCAAGGGACAGCCCCCAGTTGTGCTCAAGGTCGGCGACAGCAACTACGTTCCTCGCGGCACCATCCACCGACAACAGAACCTCAGTGACAAGCCGGCACGCTACATCGTGATGAATATTTTCGACAAGGGCAAGCCGGTAGCCGAGCCTGTTCCTGAATAGTGGCGACATAAACCTGCTAACTAACTCTTTCTTGTTCATCCCGCCGCGCAAGACAACCAAGTGATGGACTGCTGGTGCGATAGCGGGAGCAAGACGATCCAAGTGCTCGGTGCGTTCGGTCAGCACAACGGGGGACCGACCCCCGCGGACAGCTTGAATGACATCATCACAAATGAGACTGTTACGAGCGTCATCCGCGATTAGCTCGTCATAGAGGTCGTGAAACTGAATTCGGACATCGGCATGAGCCGCTCGCACTGGGCGAAATGCCGTTGGCCGCACATGAACTACATGTTCAAAGGGACGGGCCGCCGCCTGTTCCTTGGCGTCGACGCGATGCCGGACGGGCCCCGCATTGCATGAACACAATCGGGTGGTGACCGTCCTTCCTCGTCACGGTTGCGGAAAGTCCGGTCACAAATTTCGCCTTTGCCCTACGAGCGACCTGCTCAAAACTGCGGGCGGACAGATGATGACATTCGTCGACGATCAGATGGCCGTATGCAGCTACACAGTCGTCCACAACACCCCCGCGGGCCAAACTCTGAATGAGCGCGATATCAACCACGCCGCTGAGTTTCCTTCGTCCACCTCCAATGTAACCGATCGACTTCGGATCCACATCGAGAAATTCCCGTAGCCGTTCAATCCATTGTTCGAGTAATTGTCGCCGATGCACAAGCACCAACGTATTGACGCCACGTTGCGCAATCAGCCACGCTGCAATGACGGTTTTCCCGAACGCAGTGCTGGCCGACAGAACGCCCGTGTCATGACCGAGCATCGCCCTCGCGGCGGTGAGCTGCTCTTGCCGCAATGCTCCTTGAAACTCCACGATCAGCGGTCGACCGTAGAATCTTTCGTCGCGAATGATGGGAGTGATTTTTAAATTCGACAAGAGCTCGTGCAGATCATCCAAACAGCCGCGCGGTAAACTGATGTGAGCTGGATGATCTTCGGCGCAGGCAATGATCCGCGGTTTGTCATAAGTAGGCAGACGCATTACTTGGGATTTGTGGAACTCAGGGTTCTGAAATGCGGCAAGCCGAAGGAGTCGATTACGCAAACCAGGCGAAAGAGCGTCTTTCGCAATGTAGATTTCATCACCAAGAACCAGCTCGAGATTGGCCGGCAGGGGGCCGCTGATCGGAGATTCCTTGCGGCGGCGCGACGGAGGCGTTGTCCAAGGTTCCGACGCATCGTCTTCCGCCGGTGGATGCCGCACGCCGACGATTCGATCTTTTGCTTCGGCATTGCGAACGATAGTCTCGACCGCCGTCCGATCGAGGTGCCGGATTGCGGACAAGAATGCCCACTGGTCGGGGCACTGCCGATACCGAGGCGCTGAGCGGCTTCGTCGCCCAGGATCAGATTCCGTTTATCTCGGGCTCCTACGCAGCGGCGCTTGCGGATCCGGCCGGAAGCAAGGCCAGGCCGGCGCCGTATAATTTCTTCTATGGGCCGACCTATTCCGATGCCCTGCGCGCGATGCTGATCTGGGCCGCCGCGGACTGGAAGGCGAAGAATCGCTTGGGCAAACCGAAATACGTGCACATGGGGGCCCGTACCCTAACGCACCCAAGGAGGCCGGCGAGTCTTTCGCAAGGGAACGCGGCTTTGAGGTTCTGCCTGCGGTGCAGTTCGCTCTCACGCCGGGCGACTACACGGCGCAATGCCTGACCTTGAAAAGCTCGGGGGCGGACTATGCCTATCTGGGCAATACGGCCAGTTCGAACATCGCGGTACTGAAGGCCTGCAAGGCTGTCGATGCGAAGGTGCAGTTCCTTGGCAATGTCTGGGGCATGGACGAGAGTGCCGCCAAGGCGGCCGGTGAAGCCGCCGACGGGGTCGTGTTTCCGTTGCGCACCAGCGTGATCTGGGGCGCGGACGTGCCCGGCATGAAGACGGTCGTCGAGATCTCGAAGATGTCCGATCGGACCGGCACCGGCTATCGCTCGGTGCACTACCTCGCCGGAGCATGCAGTGCGCTGTATCTGGCCGAAGCGATCACCTGGGCGGCAAAGAACGGTGGCGTCACCGGCGCCAATGTGAAGAGCGGCTTCTACCAGAAGAAGGATTGGGTGCCGGCCGGCATGGAGGGAGTGTGCAGTCCGTCGACATGGACACCGACCGACCATCGTTCGACCGTGCGCGTCGATCTCTACCGGGTTGCGGCCTTGGGCTCCAGTGAGGCTGCGCTCGACAAGCCTATCAAGAATGCGGCGGATGCCCTGGAAAAAGTGACAAGCATCGACCTGCCGCGGCGGTCGGATTAGCTCGGATGGTGACACGAAGCGACAAGCCGCCGGCCTTCTGCAGGCGGCTTTCCGTCGCGACGGAGATGGCACGATGCAGCAGATCAATCCGCATTCCTTTGGCCGGCAGACGGGCGCCGCAGGCGACGGACCAGCATTGCTCTCGGTCCGCAACATCGAGGTCGTCTATGACGACGTGATCCTCGTGTTGCGTGGCGTAAGCGTTGAGGTGTCTCAAGGCTCGGTGGTTGCTCTGCTGGGGGCCAATGGGGCGGGCAAATCCACGGCGTTGAAGGCCATTTCGGGTCTGCTCAAATCCGAGGACGGCGAGGTCAGGCGCGGCGAAATCGTCTTCGAGAATCGGCGGATCGACGGCGTTGCTCGCGACCAAATCGTGCGCCGCGGCATTTTTCAGATCATGGAGGGACGCCGCATCATTGCCGACATGACTCCGCTTGAAAATCTGCGCCTCGGCGCATTTACGCGACGCGATAATGATGTCGCCAGCGATCTCGACATGGTGCTCGACTATTTTCCACGTTTGAAGGAGCGTACCGGCCTCGCCGGTTACCTTTCTGGTGGTGAACAGCAAATGCTCGCCATCGGGCGCGCGCTCATGGCGCGCCCGACCTTGATCCTGATGGATGAGCCGTCCACTCCCCCATGCTCGTGGACGAGGTGTTCTCGATCATTCGCCGGATCAACCACGAACTTGGCGTCAGCATCCTGCTGGTCGAACAGAATGCTCACGCCGCGCTGTCGGTGGCGAGTTACGGCTACATCATGGATCAAGGCAAAATTGTCCTGGACGGGACCGCCGACGCCTTGCGCGACAACGAGGATGTCAAGGAATTCTACCTTGGCGGCATCGGTCGGCAGCGCAAGAATTTCAAGAGCCTCAAGAGCTACAAGAGACGCAAGCGGTGGCTCTGAGGATCGGGAGAGGCGATCGATATTTCACAGCCTGGGAGAGCGGAAATGGCCCCGTAGTATTATCACGAGCTTGAAATAGTCGACCCGGGCGCGCGCGAGCGCGTGCACTTTGCCCGCCTCATTGAAACCGTAAGGCGCGCCAAGACGGCGCCTGGGTGGCACGAATGGAAACCTCGGACGGCTATGGCGCCGCACGAGCGCTCTTCGCCTGCGGGCTTCGCCGCGGGGCCATCGTGCACAATGCGTTCTCGTATCATCTCGTCTCCGGCGCTGCGCTCCCCGCCACATTATGCCAGGAGCTTGGCGCACGCGGGGTCGACTTCCTGCAGTGCTACGCCATTGCGGAGGTCGGCGTCATTGCTTACGAGACTGCAGCGCGCGACGGCATGGTGGTGAACGAGCATGTCATCGTTGAAATTGTTTACCCCGGCACCGGCGATCCGGTGCCCGACGGCAATGTCGGTTGTCGTGCCGAAGAGACGCGGCCACGGGGCGAACAGCACATCAGTCTTCTTAATCGAAATGAGATCGAGAGAGCGCTCGTGAGGCGAAACGAACTGAGCGGCTCGACTGCTCAGTCACCGCGTCGTTCGGGTCCTATCCGGATCAGCAACCAGCCGGCGCCGGCCAGGCCGACGGAAAGGACTCTCCAGGGCAGACCATGCGCGGCATGGCGCGCCAGCAAAATGAAGGAGGCTTCAGCAGCATGCGCCGCTCCCACCGTCCGGCGGCTAAGCAGAGCCATCAATTACTTGCAAGGCCTCATTTCGGACCTAAGTACTACTAAATTGAACTTGGCATATCCGTGTAACACGGGCAAAACTTGTGGCCGTCAGGCAGTGGCGTAGCGGTGGGGAGATGAGTTTTGGCCAGTTCAAGAATCGGATCTGGGCGTATTCGAGAGATGAGCCGCGATTCGAAGCCCCCGACATGGCCGCGAAACCAGTTCGCAAAAGTGCGGATTTGATCGTTGCCGTAAGTCGAGTGTCGATGCAATATCCAGAAAGAGCCAACGGCGTACTGCGACTGCACTCAACGTCATGCTCATCAAAGTTAATCGTACTACAGATTGGGTTACATAATAGCAACACCAAGCATTATTTTTTGAATATAATTGCACCTAATCGAGCAACTTCAGTAAAGACAATATTAAGGACAGTTCTATTAAGCTGGGCCTGTCTTGGGACGGCATGCGCCAAATTGGACGGCTGCTTGCCATTATCAGCCTTGTAGACCGGTTTGTTTTTCATACGATGGCGAACTCGTAACATTTTATTCTCTGTCAATATCAATGCGACGTTCTCACAAAATAACCATAATTGTATTTATGTCTCACCAATGTAGCGCTTTGTCCGGGGGGCCATTATCGCGACCATAATCTCGGATGGTTCCGGCGTGAAATTGTCACGCATGGCGGTCGCATGCGCGGGGGAGGGCTACGGCGGCGAATAGGAATAAGGCAGACTACTCGCGCATATTTGACTCACTTGCTTGGATGGGCAGTTCGGGATGACGCTCCGCGTGGTCGTTGTGCCGCTGACGCAGGAGTGCGTCGATGTGATCGCTGGTATCTGGCTGACGCAAGCCTGCGTGTGATTAAATGTTGTGATTTCGGGGGCCAACCGCCTATTTGCAGGTTGGCTGCTTGATTCAGGCCGTTCGCATGGGTGGTCAAAAGAGCAATGGCGCACACACATCCGGACGAATCAGGCACAGCCGACAAATCGATCCAATTGTCTTTGCCATTACGCTCGTCCGAAGACCCCGGGACGTCCTCGGCTACTTCTCTGGACAAAATTCGCACAGATCTGATGGTCTGGGGACAGCAGCTGAACAAGCTTGTCCACGGGCCTGCGCAGATGTTGGCGCAGAACGGCCAGCAGGTTTTGGCTGACTTGGTTTGCAGGATTGCGGTCATCGGTCAGGTGAAGGCAGGCAAGAGTTCGTTCGTCAACGCGCTTATCAGACTCCCTGGCCTCTTACCGGCGGATGTGAACCCGTGGACAACCGCCGTCACCAAGCTGCACTTCAATTGCTCGAATGCTCCGGAGGGCGTGGCTGCGGCGTTCAAATTCTTCGATCACGATGAGTGGAAGAAGATCGCCGAGGGCGGCGGGCGCATTCGCGAGCTAACCGAGCGCCTTGTCCCGGGCTTCACGCCCGTCGTGCTGTCCCGATACCTCGAGACTATGAGGCGGCGGGCCGAGTCGAGATTGGGCAGGGAATTCCCGAGGCTGCTCGGGACGACGCATACATTTCCCACGTTCGACCACAACATTCTCGAACGGTACGTCTGTGCCGGTCCTGGCGGCGATGCCATGAAACCCGACGACGGACCAGGCCAGTACTCCGATATCACCAAAACGGCCGACCTCTACTTCAAATCGAACGAGTTTGGCTTTCCGACGATTCTGATTGACACGCCGGGCACCAACGATCCGTTTCTCGTCCGTGATGAGATCACGCGGCGCAGTCTCGACGGTGCGGATTTTCACATCGTCGTGCTGACGGCGCAACAACCGCTCTCGACCGCAGATGTAACTCTTTTCAGGATGCTTCGCGGCCTGCACAAAGAGCGGATCGTCGTTTTCATCAATCGCATTGACCAACTGACCAACCTACCGGACGATGCGCTGGCGGTTGCCGAGCGCGTCCACGATGGGCTTCGCGCCGAGTTTCCCGATGTCGATGTGCCGATCGTACTCGGCAGTGCGCGATGGGCGAACAGCAGCCTCTTGCCCGACAGAGTCGACCGTTCATCGGTCCTCTCTCGGGCTTTCCACGCTTATGCGCAACATGTCGCTGGGCGCGAACTCGGTGCAAAGCTGGACGAGCTGCCGCAAATCTCAACCGACGAGATGACGCGCGTGCTGATGGTTTGCTCCGGGATACCAGAACTCAATGATCATCTGAATCGGGCGATATTGAATAGTCATGCGTCGCAGGCAATCGCTCATATTTCGGCAAACTTTTGCGAGCTTGCTCGCTTAGGGGAAATCTCGACGCGAGACGAGATCGCCCGCCTCGATCAACTCACGCGAAGGACCGCCAACTCGGTGGAGGCCAGGGAGCATGAAGCCGGGAAGTTGGAGGAGAACGCCAGACGCACGCGGCGGCTGTGTGTCGATCTTGAACAGACGATACTCAAAGTTGAGCGGCAATTGAACACTCTCGCGCAGACGGAGTGTGACGCCCTTTCTGGTGTGCTGAATGAATCGATAGAGTCTTTTTCCCGGCAGGAATGTCTCAAGCTCGACGAGGTCATGTCTCATGACAAGCCCGTACGTAGTTGGCGCTGCGATACGGCGGCGTTGCGGCGCGTGATCGAGGCCGAATACCTGAAACGGTTCCGTGAAACAGAGAGCCGGATTCTCGATCCGGAGTGCAATATTTTTCTACGTCTGCGCCAGTCCGTAGCGCAGGTTTTGCCTGAGGCTTTCCAGGGGCCCCCGCCGACATTGCAACCGCCTCCCACCACCCCTCTCTCGCTGAGCATCCTCGGAAGAGCGCTCGTTTTCGATCTCGATTATCCCTGGTGGCTCGCGTGGTGGAAGGGCAGGCTCTCGAAAGAGGATCGACTGAAAGAGTTGGACAAGTTGATCAAGCGCGAATTTTTGCCTGTTGTGGACGATCTCGTCAGAGCCGCCCGTAGCCGCCTAATGAAACAGGTCGCTGCAACCTTACTGAGCGCGCGGGTGATTTGCGGCAGCGTCGTCGATGCGCTGCACGCGCAAAGCGAATGGCATGCCGCAAAAATGCAGGAGCTGTTGCTGACTAATATTCAAAAGAGTGACGATCTAACGAACGAGCATCGGCGTAATCTGGCGGCGCTGCGCGAATGCCAGCAGAAGTGGCACATTGTGGATCGTAGTCTCGCCGAGGTTCGCGACAGATGCCAGCGGCTTCTGAGCGGATGCACTCAGTTGCAATCTGCGAGTCTGATCGATGGGGCCTAAAGATGCAAATGAGTGCTGGAACGGCACGGCTCGCCCGGGACCATTTCCGTGTGTGGTGCCTAAGGACGCTTGAGTATGGCATCCATTGGAGACGCGGTCTCGGATATGAGCGATAGAAATGTAATCCGGCCCCTCGGCAGGCTGTTTCTCCTGGATGTCTCGGGAGGGAGATTGTGCGTGTCTTGATCGTCGCTGCGGTGGTTCTGATTTGCTGGGGTCGGATCGCGCCGCTCAGCGCGATTGAAGTCGTCTATCTTCCGATATCTTGCAATTACGTCGGCAGCAAGGTCGTGCTTGTTCCCTCGGCAGATGATAGGCTTCACGTCATCGTCGGCGATCGCGAGCACAAAACCATCAGAGCGTGCGCGCCTGGGGCGGCAGGCAAATGCAGGCATTTGGAGATTCACCGCTTCGAGCTGTTGTGTGGAGGAAGGACAGTTCACTGGCGCTCGATCGCCGAGCAGCTATTGAATCTCGCAGCTGCGCCCGCAAGAACAGATGCTCCGCTCCGCGCCCCTTTGAAACCTTGGGAGTTGCGCATCTTGCGCGCTGAAACCGAGTTTGCGCCGGTCGACGAGGTCGGCGGGCGTATCTTGTCGTTTGAGGACAAGTCAACGCCGCAACCACTCGCATCCCTGCTTGCCGCCGACACCAAGGCTGTGACGGCGCCGGAGATCGCCGCCGCACGTCCTGTATCGCCTCAATTTGAGCCGGGTTCCATATCCGGCGAGATTGAGTCGCCGAAAATCGCCGACGGGCTTTCATTTTTTCAATCAGAATCCTCCCCGCTGGAGTCGGCAGGACGAATTTCTCGGGAGCCAGGCATGCCGTCAGCAGGCGGCAAACCGAAGGCCATTGCGGATAGGACGAAGATCGCGCCGACTAGTTCACCGGGCAATAAGGTCGATGCCAAACCCGGGGACCTTGCAACACCGCCGCAATTCAACGTACTGAAGCGAGAGGTCGATTCTGCCTCCGACGCGACCCTGGAGATGGCGGCGGGTGACGCTCCGCTTGTCGACAAGTTCACGATACACCAGTGGGCCGGAAAGTACTCCGGCCGATTCCTGATCGTGTTCGGGTCCACGCTCCTGGTGATCTTCATTTTTCTGATGACCGTCTGGAGCGGCGTCACGCGGTGGACGTCGGCGTCATCTCGTCAGCGCGCGTCTTACGGCGGGATCGTCCTTTTCGCGCCAGAGCTAGACGCCGAGGCCGCGGATGCGTGCCGCGAATTGATGAAACAGATCGCCGCCGATCTGGCGCGGGCTCTAAGTGCCATAAACAGTCTACCGCGAATGCCGACTTTGCAGAATGCGCTATACAAGGAGCTTGATTCGATCAGACGGCTGCTGGGATTTACGCCGCATATCCAAAGTGCTTCAGGCGAAAAAGAAAGAAAAGACTGGAACCAGATCAAGTCGCAGCTGATGATGAGCCTACAGGAAACGCAGCGAATCATCGGAATAGCCGAAGCTGCCCGCACCTCGTTTTCGGTTCATCCGGCGGCGCTTGAAGTCATCACAACGCGTCTGGAGGCCTATGCATTTCTTGGCGTCAACGCCAGTTCAAGCGAGACAGTGTTGAAGAAGGCCGTCAATGCTCTCCGCCAGTGTTGGCACCCAGACCTCGCCACGAACGAAGAAGATCGCCGTTTGCGCGAGATACGCACTAAACAAATCAACATGGCATGGGATCTTATTTCGCGGAAGCAAATGTCGGGGTACTGACCTTGAATAAAGTTTGCGGCCTGCCTGAACTCGCGGACAGCAATGCGTCATTCTCAGCACGATGATCCTAATCTCACCGAGGTGAAGGCCGTCCTCGAGCGCCTCCACCGGATATCCCGCGGTCAGCACGCCGACGACATGCAAACCGCCAAGAAGCAGGCCCTTCCACGTCAATTCCCGCAGGCGGCCGAGAGGCTGGTGCCGGAGGAGGACCCCAGCCTCTCTCCGGCCATTGAAACTGCCGCCCCCAGCGACCACCCGAACGTCACAAAACGACGGCTTCTCCAAGCTGCGGCCGCGATCGCGGTGCTGCTGATCGTCTTCGGAGGCATCGCCAGATTCATGGCGCTTAATCGACAGACCGCCTCAGTCGCGCCCCCCCCCTGGGGATGTGCTCTCCGGGGACTCGGTCGCGGCCACGGGTGGCGCCACGATTCCATCGGTCTATCCACCAGCACCGGCACCAACGCCTCTCGCTCCGGAGACTCAAAGGTCCCCAGCCGCATTGCAAGCGGCTTCAGCGCTAACGACGTCTGGTCAAGTGCTGGCCGCTCGCACCGAGTTGCTTCGCGTGGCGCAGGAAGGCTCGGCGGATGTCGCCTGGGCCCTGGCCCGATCCTACGATCCAAACTTCCTCGGTGCGATAGCGGCCACCGACGCGAGTCCCGATGTCGTGCAGGCCACACGCTGGTATCGGACGTGGTACGATATCGCCGTGAAACAGGGCTTGGTCGCGGATAGCGTATCGGTCGAGCGTATCATTCGATCGATGCGTTGAACTGTCTCTATGAAAGGCGGGCGGGGCGAGGAGTCGACAGGCGAGTTTGCATCAGTGCAGATCGAACTGGACTTGCTCAGGTGACGCGCTGTTGCAGCACGGGTCGGTTCTGAGCCTGCCGTATGCAGCGAACAGCTTTGGGCCGAGGTCTCCAATCCGGTCCACGTAGGATTCGAGCACAGGAGCGGTGCATTCCCGCCACGCCACGACTTCCTTGGAAGAGAGCTGGTGGACCTTCATGCCTTTTTGCTCAGCGAAAGTATAGGCCTCAGCCTCGACCTTGGCAAAAAGATCCCACACGCGCTCCTGAACGGCTCGCGCCGCTTCCGCCAATATCTGTCGCTGTTTCTCCGAAAGACTTTCCCAAACCTTGTTGTTGATGACGACGATGAACAAGCTCGGCGAATGCTTGGTGTTGACGATGGTGTCCGTCACCCGCCAGAGATTGCGCTCCGTTACGCCGAAAATATCGGTCATCGTGATCTGGATACTCTCTTTTTCGAGGGCCTGATAAAGATCGGATGTCGGAACGAGATGGGGACTGCCGCCGCATGCCTTCGTCAAGTCCTTTGTCAGATCGTCTGGCGCCCCCACGGAGTGATTGACGATCGCCGTTGGGGTGATGTCCCGTATTCTTCTGGAAAAAATCACGGTCGAGCCGCGCGGCTGCCACCATAAGACACGCGCATTCGTCCAATAAAGAATCTCGTCATCAATCAGCGTCCGGATTTCGCTGCCGGGCTTCGCCGCGGCACGAACCAGAGCATCGAAGTTGAACATGAAGGGCTGGAGGAAAACGCCCGCGAGAGGAACATCATAAGCAAATTGGTTGAGTGATGTGGCGCCAATTTCGATCGCGCCGGACGATACCGCCGATATGACCTCGTTGTCTTCGTAAAGCCGCGCCTTGTCCGGAATCTCTATTTTAATGGCACCGCCGCTCCGGCGTTCAACCTCGCGCTGGAAATCGCGGATGTTTTCGCTGATCGGGCGGCCAGCCGAAACAGGCAGGTTCAGCCGCAACGTTTTAGTTTGCGCGACAGGTTTCGCGGGCGCAGCAGTTTTCGTCTGCGCGACGACCGGCTGCGAGAGGACCGGGAGCAGAGTTGCAAGGAGAAGACAAAGAGTACGCGAATTCATCATGCCCCCTTCAATTAGCCTTCGTCGAACCCGACAGAGATTGTCCTCTCGTTTTTGCCGTCTTTCCAGCGAATCCGCTTCTCAATTCACGGGAAGAATGACTGGCTGCGCGATCCAGCTGTTCTTCGGCTGAGCGGCCGGCGTCAAGCCGATCGCAGGACTTGGCGTACCAGCCTGCTGGGCGTCCCAGAAGCGCTCAAGATGCCGCTCGATGATCATATCGTAGTCGCCGCTCTCGCGAAGCTTCGAAAGGGCGGCGTTCACGTAATAGAGGATCGTTCGCGCATGCGGATGGGATTTTGAGATGACCACATGAAGGGGAGTTAGTGCCACAGGTTGGTCAAGCACGCGAATCTTGTCGGCGATCCCAAGAGAGATAATGCTGGCGCGGCCGGCGAATTCCGTCGCCACGACACCCTCGACAGTGCCGTTGTCGAGGAGTCGAAAGCATTCATCGAAGGTCGGTGGACGCATCAAGGCAACCTTGCCATCTTTCACCCAATTTCGCCCACCTTGGTCCAGCTCGTAGACCGACTGACCGGCGGGGAGGCAGAATGTTGCACCCGCTATCTTCTCACTTTGAAGGCTCGTGATCGCAGAGTTGTTTCGCACGAACAGGCTCGTGGTCACCTCATACAACGGATCAGAGAAGAAAAATCTCCGGCAGCGAAACTGTGAAGTCGCATCGAGATCCACCCCACCGTCACAGTCGGGGCGCGACCAGGGGAACCCGACGTCGAATGCTCGCGTCAGCAGCAGCGGGTTCAGATGCGCCGACCAATCGTTGACCCACGATATGCCGAAATCAAAACGTCCGCGGGCTTCCTGCTTGATGATACCCATGGCAGAGCTGATCACTTCGGTCAGCATCCCGCCGCCTTCGAGGGTGCGGCCCGTAAATGGTGAATAGCCATCGGCAGTCAGGAATTCGATCCGACGCACCATCATGGAAATCATGATAGGTGCGTCAGCGGATTGAGACTGGGGCTGCTGAGCGGGCGCTATGACATTCTGCGCCGCGGGCGGTGATTGCGGAGACGCCCCGCCAATGCAAGGCAGGGCGATTGCAAGCCCTGGCACGAGGAGAGATGCGTTGGTGCCGAGACGATCCTGATTGGAGTAGAAGATGACGGTCCATTGAGTAGGGTTGCCATAAACGCGGGCAGCAATCTGGGCCAGCGTTTCACCCTCCTTGATCTTGTATTCGGCGCCGCAAGTCTGCGCCACGGCCATGTGGGAAAGCAAGCTACCCGCGACAGACACCGCGAGCAGCATTGGCAATACGCGCCAGGCTCGGCCGCAACGCACGCCGAATAAAGACATTATACCCCCTTTTGCCCCACCACACCGCCCGATGGCGACGTGTCTATAAATTACACCATAATTACGAGCACTACATTATAAGTTACTACGATCAATACTTCTGGCCACCATTATCTCATCACAATACACTCTAGATTGTATTGGAAATTGCCGCCGATGCGCTAGTCGACATCTCGTCCCTGCTGAGCAGGATAAAGTGCAAAGACATCTACGTTTTTTCTTTAATACTTTGGGACTGCGGTACTGAGACATTACGGCAAAAATATGTGGCGCGTAGGGCCTGACGCGCGTTCCGCAGCATTTTGCCCCGCCTCACACATCTTTATCTCGAAAAATGGGGTGCCGAATCGGGGCGCGTTGGGGCTCTGCGCTATAGAGATATTATGAATAGTTCGCTTGGCTGTGGTTGTGTGCCATCCGGGCGGCGAAATGGATATTTGTTGAACGGGCACCCGGCACGTTCTATTCGGGTCTGCGAAGCCGACAGAGACAATTGAATGGGGGCTGGCAATGCGGCAATTCGTTTGGGGTGCTGTCCTGATTAGCCTGCATGCGACGTGCGCCTACGCGGCGCCGCCAAGCCCACGCACCGAGGTGCGAAACGGTTTGGTCTCGGTGCTAACTGACGGCATTGTCGATCCCGGTGGTCGAGCGACCCAGGCCATCAATCAGCTTGCCGACTATGCAAGTCATCTCGCTAATGTACGGGTGCTGCCGATTGCGGGGCATGGGGCGGTGGCAAATGTGCGCGACTTGCTTTACCTTCGCGGCGTCGATCTCGCGGTGCTCAATAGCGATGTTCTCACATTCCTGGATCAGGCTCGCCAATATCCTGACGCCCGGCGCCGCATCCGATACGTGACCCATCTTTTCGACCAGAAGGTTTTTCTG